>ENA-UOWK01000399-UOWK01000399.1-bioreactor-metagenome-genome-assembly--contig:-NODE-399-length-27550-cov-26.005201_pt1 | contig 27550 bp, 21 predicted proteins | sample MGYA00238157_ERZ761612 | MGnify/ENA primary metagenome ERZ761612 (study PRJEB28901, sample SAMN06268035) | bioreactor metagenome | isolation source: Joint BioEnergy Institute, California, USA... | reverse complement strand
GCGTGTTGGGTGGCCCGTTCGGTGGTGTGGCCCGCTCGGTGGTTGACTACGTTACATCAAGGAGCAGTGCAACATAAATCACGTGTCAGACGCCAAGCATAAATGCTCACTGCAATCAGCGATCATGACCTCGCAGTCGACCAGTATTTTGGTTAACATCCATCAAAAAATTACAAATCGCGACGCAGGGCTAAATTTACTCAAGCAGATATTCCCATACGGATTTGTATACCTAGACATCTAAGACAGATCCCCAGAGATCTTAGAGTTGCGCGCTAAGCGCAGCGGCCACCGCGGCGCCAGCTCTACGGAGTTCGATTTAGTGTCCTTGTTGCACTGTGCCGGGGTAAGTATGTATTAATTAGAATAATCATCACTATTTAAGAGTCAATTAAAGCTCATGCATTTCATCTGGGGTATCTCATTCGGGGAAGTTCACCGGTCAGACACTACTTCTTAGCCAGGGGCCTCACACTTTGCGGGTTGTGAAAGACATCGTTCGGGTCAATCTCCACCTTGATGCGCTCCAGTCTCGGCAGATTGGGTCCCCAGTAAGCTTGCTGTGCGTTTGCCAGTGCGCGGTCAACGTACCCGGGGTAGGCTCCGAATCGCGCTCCCGGCATGCCGGTGGTGATGGTGTTGACGATGCCGTTGACGAAGTCCCTCGTGGTCTGTGATACGCGCGGGAGACCGACCGCGTACGCCTGCATCCAGTAGAGAGCGTCGCGGTGAGCGTAGGCCGTGGCGTTGACTGGAACGTCGTTGACCGCGCCTCCTTCCAGGTCGAAGAGGATGAACCACAGAGGAGTGCCCTTGTCCGCCGTATCCAAGTATTCGAACAGCTTATCGACCGTGGAGGACGGGATCAGTGTCTTCGGCGTGAAATCGAGCGACTTGGCGTAGAATGCATTCGGTATGCCGCCGCCAAGTTCCAGAGTGGCCTCTTCGGCCCAGTGGCCCACCAGTCCCAGGTAGCCGTCAATGACGGTCACGTTGGAGCCTTGGTTTTGGGGGAAGTGACTCTCAAGCCTGAAGGCATCGAATTCGGCCTTTGTACCGAAAAAGGTTCCCGAGATGATCATTGAACGCTCAAAGACGGTAAGAATGGTGGAAAATTTCCGCGTGAGATTCGGATCGGATACGAACGCCTGCCAGTCTTTGAACGTCTTTGCCCTGGAGGCCGTATCGCCGAAGTTGAATGTGTACGAGTACTCGACGGCTGCACCGGGCTCAGGCTCAGTCCGAACTTTGAACTCGGTGACGATTCCAAAGCTGGAGGCTGCACCTTTAATGGCAAAGAAGACGTCAGGGTTCTCCGTCTCAGACGCTCTGATGATGCTCGAATTCGCAAGGACAACTTCCGCCTCCAGGACATGGTCGAGCGCTGAACCCCACAGCCGCGAAGACGGCCCAAGTCCTCCAATTGTCGCGTGTCCGCCGATGCCGACCTGAGGACAGGTTCCATGCGCCATGGCCCTTCCACCAGCCTTGTGCAGACGCTTGGTGACATCTCCCAAGAGAGTACCCGCTCCGACCGTGGCAATGTGTGTGGACTCATCCATGGAAAACTGCTGGAAATGCCTCAGGTCCACAACGATAGCTCCATCATCCCCTCCGAGTCCTGGTGCACAAGTCAGTCTCTGGACCTAGCTCTTTTCTTTCTCCACGCAGAGGGACTTTTCATACCATAGTTTCCATAGCTGTGACCGCCGCTTCTCGCTTGTACCTTATAGCCTGCGTCAGCTGCACACTTGACAATAGCAGCAACCTGCTCCACAGATTCTGGAAACGTCACCGCAGCAGGTGTGACAGGGATATCAAGATTATAACGATTCACGGTGAAAGTGTTGTAGAGAAGGGTGCCCTGAAACGCGACGAGACTGCTATCGCCTCCTACAGCGGCCAGAAGGCACTGTTGGGAGGGTGTGCTGGACGCATTCCCCATTCTCAACAGCTTGAGAGTTGTTTGGATCGAACTTAGAGGGCGTGGAACGATGCATGCAGACACTGGACAGTGAACAGATGCTGACAAGGCAGGATTGCACACCGCCTAGGACAACAGAGCACTGGACCTGTGGTCCTGCTTGCTATGACGGGCGTTCCCCCCTGTTCATGCTCTGTGCATAATTCTCCGGACTATGGTGTACTTATTCGACGGCCAATGCCGCCCTGGAGATGGCTCTGGAGGAGCTCATCTACAGAGTACTGCGGCTGATCCCGGAAGCATTCCCTGGTGTGCCCTAGGTGCAGTACTCCGTAGGCAGTTGTTGTAGCAAGCCCGGGGGATTCAGTCTGATGCTCTCTTTGATTTTGCTACCAGCCATATTCATCTTCACTGTCTCATACTCTTGGTTTGAATACCTAACTGGCCAGCTTCTTGATGTTTACAGTACATCTTTGACATATATCTAACACAGGATATATATAAAGTAATCAGAGTCCCTTGACAACAATCAGAGAGGGTTACTAAGCAGTTTTAAAAGATTTCCTCCAGGTAAAAATGATCCAGGCAGTAAAGTTCACAGGCACCATCCAAAAACCTGACCTCTGCCAGAGTCCCTGTCTGTGGGATGCACCGGGGAATCCCACCAGGGGCCACCTCCGCAGATGGATATACTTAAAATTAAAGTGGGGACTGCTGGCAATGACCTCTGTGCTTAAATGGTCTGTTGAAGAGCAAAAGTCCTCCATGTCAGCATTTACAGAATAATATGTCCAGCATTTGAGGGCCCCCACAATAATAATGGGCATCCCTCATTCAGACAACAGATCACATGTTGCAAAACAAGTGACGTGAAGCAAGGAACAATTGCAGGCACAAAGGTGGGAAATAGCTGCATTCCACTGGCACTGACACCTGAGTTAGGCAAACTACCTTTTTAGGAGTAGTAGCATTGTCGGGAGGTCGCTTCCTCCGCCAGGAACAGGCCACGCGCCGGCCGGGTCCGGGGTTCTTCGCCCAGGGCCTTGGCACCGGGCCGCGCCGCACATGTGCTTTCTGTTGAGGCTCTTGATGGAATCATCTGGTCACTGGTTGCTCACCCCGCCGTCTGTCCCAGATGTGAGTCTTCTCTATGTTGCTGACAATGGAAATAGGATGGCAGCCATATTAGTAGGTCTGCAGCACAATGAAAATGTTCATCAAGCCATGCAACAGTGTACTCAGCAAAGTCCTAACATATTTACTAGAGTGCCACTGGTAGTCTCTAGGCACCCTAGGCAGGTTAGATCCCAGGGCTACCACAGTTATGGCAAAAGAGCACAGAAAAGTGAAGAATGAATTTATGATGTCCAAGAAGAATATTGGCATAAATGAGGGAGCTGGCTGAGCTGTCTCTGCTGTCCATTTGTAATCTATTTGCCTTTCTGTGAGGTTGCTTTTTCCTTAAAGAAAATAATAATAATACCTGTTCAGGCCACCCGCGTCTTGTTGCAGTAGGTGAGCATTGCTGCCTTGAGCTCATGTGATTCAGCTGAGGGGTGATGCTGTTGTGTCATGTTAACCTAGCCAACCACATCTACCCCTCACATCCCATCAAATATCTGATGTTTACATTGTCTTGGTTTGTCCCGGATAACTTGAGCTAGACCCCTCCTCCAATCTTCTCCCAGGCCAAAATGGCTGTGAAGGCAGAACTGAATTTGGACCGTCTACCACCTGAAGTGGTGGAGAGAATAATCCAATACGTCGACCTGGACACGATTAAAAGCCTCCGTCTGACCAGTAGGGTGTTGGGCGAGCGATGTCTGGGTCCTCGCTTCAAGAGCTTTCTCAAGCGGCAGACAACAGACTTGACGAAGCGGAGTCTCCAGTCCCTCTGCGCTCTGGCTTCGCATCCGACGCTGCGCCCGGTTGTCAAGAACTTGACAATAATGGCCACTGTATATGATACATTCGAAGTGCAACGGATTCTGTGCATCAAGAAGCGGCGCGTAGTCAAGCGCGGACTCAAAGGACAAATTTATCAGACGCGCTATCTGCCGTGCACTGAACAAGAGCTCTCCACTGCCCAGTCTGATCTGGCTTGGCTGCGAGCTCAGCAGGAGGAGCGAGAGGCCTTGTCCGACGAGAGTGTCATTGAATCCCTAGCTTCCGCGTTGAGGCTTTTCGGAAGGCTCAACAGCGTCGACCTTGACGCGACGGTTATTCAGGGACCCAACGTTACTGTGTGGACTAAGGAAGGGGACTGGCATCCGATCTTCATGAGAGCCTCCCAGGTCTACTGCCTGACGATGTCGGCTGTTGCCAGAAGCGGCGTTGCGGTAGACACATTGACTGTGTACCGTAACACACCACGCTGTAGCGTTCCTTCTTGCGATATCACAGCCCATGTCGAGAAGCTGGACGCGGATCAGCTCGCCGTCGCAGGGGCGTCCATCAAGAACCTCGCGCTGAGCATCTCTATGAGGATCGAGACGGACATTGGCAAAATCACGGCAGCCCGCGAATTGCGCGAGCGTCTATTCCATAGTGAATTAGGCTTCCAGAGCTCATTATTAGGAACTAGCGACCCCGAGACTCTCGCAGAGGAGAACTTCCCCGGAATCGCGCGTCTGCTGAGATTCATCCCGAATCTGGAAACAATCGACCTCCACCTGTACGACACCCTGGGGGGAATTCCCGAAGTCTGCGACCGGATTTTCAAGGCGATCGCGCAAGAGACCCGTCTGCCGGCGTTAGAACAGTGTTGTCTGCGCGGCATCTATGCCAGCACGGAGTCGATGCTCCAGTTCCTCGAGAATCATCCCCGTATCAAGCATCTCGACCTGAGACAAGTCACCCTCACCTCTGGATCCTGGGAGCCCATCTTCGAGTATCTGGGCAGCAGCAGGATGCCGGCTCTCACACGGCTCTACCTCTCGGGCCTCTATCAGAATGTCAGTAATTACCCATGGCTGGTGAATCTGAAGCCCGTCTGGGAAGAAGGATCCGATGGAGGAAAAGATGATTATCAGCGGCTGCGTCTGACGACTTTTCTCTGCCTCGGAGGCAGCAGATTTGTTCACACGCGGGAGTTCGATGCGGATGAGATTAAGAGAGGGCTTGAGATCCAGCCAGTGATTGATAGACATCTGCTGGGGGCCCCGTACTATCGCTGGGAGTTTTCACGCCGGGAGGAATATGGGCCTCCATGAGGGTCTGATTCAAGGAACACACAACTTTTAAAGATGATGTCAAGAAAGAAAAAAAAAAATCTCGACTTAGTGTACAGGCAAAGGGGATGCTTATCAAATGGTCGACTCTGCCCACAATTAAGCGCGGAATACATCCAGCTGTACGACAAAGTACTGAAGGATGTACTCGGATCTTGATAACATAAGTAGACAGTTCATTCGTAGGCTAGCTGTTCAGCGTAATGGTTCGAATGGATCTCTCTGGGTCAAGAAAGATAAATAACAAAGAGGACGAAGACAGGCGGGTGATGAAAGGACCATTTCCCTTGTAAGAAATCCCAATTGACAAATAAGATACTGATGGAAGAAACCCTGGAGAGGAACATCAGTTAATTACAGTGCTCGTGCCAATATTGACAATTGCCTCGTATTCCATTGTTAACCCGCGCATTTTATTTTTATATTAGGGAAATGGAATATCTCGAGTACATCATCTACTCTGTAGAGAATTATAATAGTCATCTCATAATTCATCTGCGACGGGTTCTCGACTACGTATCCAGTAGGAAGGTAATAATAATCTCGTCCGCTCCACTTTCTTAGGGATGCCTTTGTTCGGTGAGATATCGCCCCTATTATTTATTATTCTCTTCCGACTCCACCATAAGAAATAATATCACTGACACACCTAGAACCGGGATCATCCTCTGATATCCTGCGTATGCACTATATATGTATGCACAGCTTATCTGCAGCATGCAGGGATAGTACTAGTGCTTGGGGGCCTGTGCAACCCCAGCATATGCGCGCGGGCAAATGTCCTCCAATGGACGATGGTCTTCTGCAACGTCCTCTCTAGCCAACAACATGTAACATATGTCGAGGACTTTTTTAAACCCTAGAAATGTGAATATCCAACTCTGTACGTTTCTCTGATGCCCATGAATATGCGCCCGCTTTCAGCAAGAGCATACGCTAGATCGATGACTTCTTGTCGATGATGCAGTTCGTTCGCTGTGCCGCCGCAGAGTTAGGGTATTAACCTAGATTGTTCTCCCGCAATGCTGTCATACTGATACCTGCCTACTAATTTCTCAACCTAGTCCTTCATGATTCTTGGATTTTCAAGGGACGAGGCATGAGTATCAGGAATAATGAGAGAAATGGAGACAAACACCCACTCACTACTAGGCACCAACAACGGGTCAGAGTGGTGGTTTTCCCTGATGGCAGAATTGACGTTAAACCTTGGCCTCGGGCTATTTAACCCCTCTCTCCTCCCATCGACTGCCGTCGTTGGTGAGCAATCCTATCCACCGCCCTTTTGTCTCTCTGGAAGCACAAATGAACGAGTTGTTTGCTTTGATCCATCGCTCGACCAATCGGAAACTGCCTAGTCTGTACTTGTGTCCAGCATCCATATACATATGACGAGAACAAAGAACGGGAGAAATGGCAATGAAGAGGTTGCATCACCGGGACAGCCGTTTGGATCTGCTAACAGTAAGATTATGACGTCTTCGGCTTCACCGCAGGTCCTTGAGATTCAAGATGCGACTCCGTATCAGCCCAAGCTCCTGTGTCGCAGGATACGGCATCACGCGGAAGCCTAGATGGATATTCCTGTCTGGGTGAGTCGACCCTTTTTGGAATTGGCCAGAGTCGCGTTGTGAGGAAAGCGCGAAGTCCACTGCTATACTCGCCATTGATGAATAGTTGCCAATGGCAAAAGGAACAAGAGAAACCCGGCCAAGTACGGGGTACCTACGATCAGCTCATCGTTGCATCATAGGCGTGCTCCTGTTCGGCGTCCTTGCCGGGCGGAACCCGCTGCTGTGGGGACTCCGCAGGCGCCGACTGTCTGTCACAGGCCAGCCCTAAGCATCTCGGGGACCACTCTCCTATGGAGGTCCCCGAAGGAGGTCTCTCTGCTACATGCCGCATCCCCGGATGTCGGTTTTATTTCAATCAGCCGATATTAGACTGGAAAGCTCATCCGGCATTGTCCTCACACTGTACAGTTCCATGCTACGATATACCCGAGGAACGTGTCGGATGGCATCGGCCATATCGGGATTCTAATTAGAGGTCCCCTCTCTACACTTACTGCTTAGGTAGCAGAGATGTTCACCCCCGTGAATACTTCCCTGGGGGCGCTGCTTCTTTTCCAAGGATCCTCCGGCCTCCTGCTCCATAATGGCAAGGTCTTTGGGATCTCGTCACTTCTCTCAGGGTGCGTCTTCAAGCCGGGTCTGGACAACCTGCCCATCATCGCGGGTCTGGTGTCCAGCCTGGCACCGGTCTACTTGTTCGTGCCGTCTTTGATACCAACCTATCCGGCTGCTCCTTCGTCTTGGAAATCTGTGGCGTCAACACTAGGTTTGGGATTGCTTGTCGGGTGGGGGACGAAGGTAAGTGTCCATTCACCGAACCATCTGATAGGGCTGCAGAGTATGGGACTGACAACGAATTTGTTGAACAGAATGGCCGGGGCTGCACATCCGGCCACATGCTCTGTGGCCTCTCCCGCCTCTCACCGCGCTCCCTGATCGCAACGTCCATATTCTTCACTACGGCCCTGCTCGCCGCCAACTTTATCGGCGGAAAGAACCTCATCCCGGCATGCGCGGACGGCATCCCTTGCTACACGCCTACGTACCCGTCCACGGCTGAGCTGACATTCATGGCCTCCGCGACCGCTCTCGCCTCATTCACGAACCACTTCCTCATCCCGCGGATGCTGACACGCTCGGAGAGATCCCGCGCGCTGTTCTCATACCTCGCCGGTCTCGAGTTCGGCCTCGGCCTGCTCATCGCGGGTATGGCCGACCCGGCCAAGGTGATCCGGTTTTTCGCGTGGATGACGGACCCGTCCCGCTTCGATCCGTCGCTGGCGCTCATCATCCTCTTCGGCATTGGGCCATCGCTGCTGAGTTATCTGTCCGCTAAGCCCGGACAGCCCGCGAGTCAAGGTGGAACCGAGAAACCCACCCTCGCGGAGCGTTGGAGCCTCCCCACTGCTACGGTGGCGGATATCGACTGGCGGTTCGTGGCGGGTGCGGTTGCGTTTGGACTCGGGTGGGGATTGAGCGGAGTGTGTCCGGGACCGGCAGTGCTGAGAGCTGTAGTCCAGCCGATATGGGGTTCCGTGTGGATGGGTGGATATATGTTGGGGAACCTGCTTTAGGTACAACTAGCGCACGAGGGAACGCATGTGCTAGCCACGGCGTTAGTACGGTAGAAGCGGCTTTTCTCTGCTGATTTCCTCGATGTATATACATCACATAGAGTGGATACCATGACTGTTCGATATCCCATCAGAAGACCTGTGTTGTATGCACCAATGAGGATCCGAAATGCAAAACAATTCTGCTTCGTGGATTCAAATGTATCTAAGTACCAGGAAAAGTCATACCGCTCTATGACTTGGAAAGCGCGGGGAAATTTTGATACAGACTATAGTAGGTTCATATTTGCTCATTCACAACAATAACAAGAAACCCGGAGGCATTATCATGGTATATACGTACCTCCTACCCAACAATATTCGAGACACAGAACAAATCCCGAAACCCGTACAGTATCTAAGGAAATTGATGTAGACGGACATAGAGTACACATATCAGAAGGGATCATTTCACGAACTGCGCAAATAAAAAAGGATCATTAGCATTTGTTCACGATACGGTCTATATGTGTGTACAGGGTAAGAAAGACTATTATTCCGATGGACCCATAATAAACACCGTCAGGACGATATCCAAAACACGTCATCAACTGGAAAAAAAGGCAAACAGGGGGAAAAGCAGAAACAGAAACAGAGGTCGGACTCGCTTACAGCTCCGTATTTCTCCTCTTATTATTATTATCATTATTATTTTTATTATTTTTCGGATCATTGTTTCTTTTGTTCCACTTGGCGCCGGGCTTGGACTCAGCGCCACTGGTGCTCTCCTGGCTCGGCACCGCGGAGCCTGTCTGTGTCTGTGTCTGTCTCTCTGCCTGCGAGGCAGGAACCCTTGCATTTGCGTTTGCGTCGTCTGTCGACGAGTTCAATTCATTGCTGACGATGTTATTATTCTGAACGATAAACCCATCCAGCTCCATCCACTCGGCCGCAAACGCCGTGACCAGCATGCTCCAGTCCTCGACGGTCGGGATGTCCAGGTGCTCCCCATCGTCGGCCATCGTGTGCCAGACCTCGGGGAAGCCGGCCCCGTTGGGAGTGTCGATGACGTGGAGGACCTCGACGCCCCGCGCGAGGAAGGGGATGTGGTCGTCTTGGATGCCACTGAAGGTCGAGAGTTCGTGTTCGGCCTTGGAGGCGTCGATGAGCCAGTGCGGTTCGATCTTGGCTGCGTCGGCTCTGCCGGCGGCTTTGTTGTTGTTCTTGCTGCGCTTGTTGGGGTGCCGGCCGGGGTGATTGAGGGAGGATTTGAACAGGCCGAGGTCCCGCATGCGCTGTTCGAGGGTGGCCATGTGTCTGTAGGCCCAGTGGGTGGTCTTGAAGTAGGATTTGACGGTTGGGTTTGGAGAACCGAGGAGGTCCAGCAGGACGAAGAGGGATATCTGCGAGAGGGGGGTCTTGAATGTGGACATTGCCGGGTTGACCTGCTGGTCCCAGTACTCCGCGAGTGCGCGCGATCCGTACAGGGAATCCGTCGCGCTCCAGTCCTTGAACGCCTCCTCCCCGTCGAGGAAGATGACCTGGATGCCGCGGTGCTCATCGAGCCATGCCCCGTCCGCGAGCAGCCCCTCCGCCTCCATGGCCGCCCACTTGCGCGTCAGCGCCGCATCGATGCTGCGCACCGCGTGCATAATCATCGCGCACGGCGCCGCGCTGTCGATGGCCCCGATGAACCCCTCCGGCGCGTACTTGCTGTCATAGTGCGCGACCAGCGTCAGCCGGCCGACGTCGCCCGGCGCGGCCCACGGGGGGTCGCGCGACGCGATGAGGTTGACAAAGGGCACATCCTTGTTCCCCGTCACGGGGGTCTTGGAGGTCGAGTTCTGGAAGGTGATGTTCCAGTCGGGGAGGGCCGTGCGGAAGAAGGTGACGAAGTGGTTCAGGACAGCGGTCGAGCCGGGGGTGCCGGGGACGCGGGGCCGCAGGATCGGGGCGAGGAGCGCGCCGGAGTGGATGTCGAAGTCGTTGTCGGTAGCCTGTGGGAGGGCTTTGAGGGACTCGTCCGAGATGGGTTTGTATGCGTCTGCTCCGCCGGGGAGGACGATGGAGAGGAGGAGCCCCAGATATGCCATCGAGCACAGGAGGCGGAGAAGACCGCCTGCTCGATAAGCAGCCATGGTGTCGCGTTGCGTCATTGACGAGCACTCATGACAGAAGAGGGACAGGCCTAGGGAAAAGGGGACATCTGTATTGTATGAGAGGAGATGTGCTATGGTTGCACAGAGTTGTCCATCTCTGCTCCGGAGGATCTGGGGTCGGATGGAGAAGTGACACGGCGGGCCAAGACGCGAGGACCGGTGCTCCGCTCGAGCTCACGCTGCGGCGCCGCGCGGGATCCCACCGTCGACGACGACCGATCCAACGTCATAGCATCTCAATTCGCTTCAAATCTGCGCTCCTTTAGCCGGACGCAAATTCCTGCATTGGGAGCGCCGTCAATTGGCCGTCTCGGACGGTCTCCTCCAAGACAATGAGGCAGCAGATCCTGTTCCACACGCAGCTGCGGGCATCAGCGCTTCCCCGATGGGTGCGACGAGACCTCAGCAGCAGACTGTTTGCCCGTTTAAAGACGACCCAAAAAGCTCCTTCAGCTCCTAAAGACAATCTTGCGCCTTCGCAGTCGAAGAATATCTCTCATCCTCCCCCTCCTGCCCGCACCTCCGTCTCCTCTGCAACTAACCATGCAAAAACGGTAATCAGAAAAGGTACTATGATATCCGTATACCAGCCGATATCAATGCTGACTCGAGGTGTGCAGGGCCTCCGGAGCGGATCTTGATATACCACGGAGGAACTGGAAAGATATTACTCCTGGGGATGCTGCGGGTGACGACGATATTCATCTTCGGAGTCTCCGTCTTAGTCGTTGCGCCGGCGTTCTTCGCGTCCGACTTCCCCTGGTATACTGCTCCAGCTAGTGAGTTTTTCTCTCCTATCTGCGCAGCTAGGAGTATATCTGCTAATTTTCTGTAGTTGTCGTTGGCGGTGCTCTGCCTCTGGTATTCGTCGCTTACACCTCGGCGCCGTTTGTGAACTACATCCACCTTGCCCTCCCCGTTGCTGCGCGACGATCTCGGGAGCAGGCACTCCAGTACGCGAAGAATCTTCCGCCGATTGCCACTCTGTACATTAATACGATGAAATTCACGACCATCCCGCGGCAGACTGAGGTGCGGCTCGCCGATCTTGTGCCAGACAGATCGCTCCTACGACCGGTGAGCTTCAGGAATAAGAATCCTGCTCCGCTGCCTTGGTGGAAGGGGAAGACGATTCGACAGTTCTACACGGCGGAGAAGAGTAAGCCCGCTAGGGCGTCGTCGACGTTTTATCCAGAGCTCTGGGAGCATGTCTATAAACAGATCCAGAACAATGCTGAGTCGAAGAGAATTTAACCATCCCTTGAATTTGGTTACGACTCGATTACTGTAACATCAGACTGGATGGAGGTTGGGTTGGGTGGTTGCTTGTAGATACGAGTATCAAAACACCAACAGAAAGGGCGTGTTGCTGAAAGAAAACCCTACCGCGTCTTGAGTGAATCCTCTGCAACTTTTAATCATCCCTACTCGTCGATGTCTCTACCGGGGCTAGGAAGAAATTCACTGCGTTCTGCTCGCAAAGTTGAGGTGCTGGTGAATTTCTCGCGCGTTTCTTTTCTCTCTTCTCAGTGCTAGCCCTAGCTGCACTGCTCTTCAACACCTTTGAACGCCACTCCATCTCTTTTTCCCTCCCTGACAATCAACGCAACTCGATCAGAAATCTCTTCCTGCCCGTACCTCTCGTATCTAAATACTCTTGTCAACACCTCGACCTGTCTGACAAACATCATGGCTGCCACTACACCCAAAGCCAAAGGCGATGTCATCCTCGGTCTCACTCCGACGGAGGCCAAACTCATCATCCTCGGTGTTCTGGTGGCCGATGAACAGCCCAAGGTCTGTGTTGTGTGCCTGTCTTCTCACTTTCCGTCCTGACTCTTTCTCTTTCCTCTCTCTTTTGTCCTCTCAGGAAGCAATTTCTCTGCACATGAGGTCTATTTCACAACTTTCCAATACTGATATGATATCTCCCAGATCGACTGGAACAAACTCGCCGAGAAGGGCGGCTACAAGAACGGAGGGTCCGCCTCCGTCATGTATCGCAACGCAAAGCGCAAGCTGTTCGAGGTCAATGCCGGTGCCGGTGCCGGCGACGGGAGCCCAGCTGCTGGCGCCAGCAATGGTGACGCTGCGACTGCAACTCCGACTGCAGCTACTGGCACCGGCTCTTCCCCTGCCACCCCGACCCCGAAGAAGACGCCAGGTAGGCGCAAGAATAACAATGCTGCCGCGACTCCCAAGGACACTCCTACCAAGGATGCTGCTCCCAGCGACAAGGACGACTCCGCTGCAGCAGCTGAAACTCCTGCGAAGAATGAAAATGAGCCTGAGACCCCTAAGCCCAAGCGTCAGCGCAAGACGCCTGCGAAAACGTCTCCGAAGAAGGGTCGCGGTGCGAAAGCCGCTGCTGCTAAAAACAACGCTGATGACGCTGGTCAGGCTGCTGCCAAGTACGTGTTGCCTCTTTCTTTTCAATTTCCCCTTTTTATCCGCCTGTCCTTAACCAAGAAAGCCTAAAACTAATCTGACACCTACACAGGGAGGCAAAGGGCACCACCAACACCAACGCCAAAGTCAAGACTGAAGGAAACGAAAACGGCAACGATGACGACGAGCTCGCGGGCCTTGGCGACGACAACAACGCCGCGATGGGCTCTGACGCCGTCAAGGGCGAGTTCGACGAGGTCTTTGCCGCCATGGAAGCCGTGCCTCAGGGTTCCCACGCGAGCAGCGCCAACTCTGCCATGTCCACCTCGCTTTGATTGCAAATGACTGACTCTAGCCACGTCTAGCAACGTTTGGCAGTCGGGTTGGACTTTGGATTGCTCGCACTCGCGACACATCCTCGTCTTGCGTTATGTTATGCTATGCTACTCTAACCAACCGTCGAGGAGTTTTGAGATGTTTTGATGAGGGAGGAGGGAGAGATTTGAGATTTGGCTGGCTCTTTTTCTTTATTTTTTTGCTTTGATTGTCTTGCTTCTTTCTCTAATCTTTCTCTTGGAAAAAAAAGAACAATCCTAACCATCCCATACGTACCTACATAGCCTCAAAATTTCAACTTGGCGCAGAGCGGACTTGTTCTTGGGCTTGGACTTGGTCTTGGCTTGGGTTCTTCAGGTTCCGTAAAAAAAGACACCTATCTACCTACCTACCATAGGTTAGGTACTTAGGCAGATGTTGTTAGCTGGGCTTGGGACTAAGGAGTTTCTTTTGAATTCCAATATCTTCAGATGAAGAAGTTTTTTTTCACTTTTTGAGCCGATCTAGGATGAGAATTTCAAGTACACAATTCGACAAAATCAAATCAAATCAAATAGAGCTATTAGCCTTTCCAATCCGATTTCCCTTGCTTCTCTTTTCGATTTAGTTTTCCTTTCTCTATAATATGTATACTGTATAACTTGAGGGGCGATTATGATGGATTGGAAAGCCGTTTTTTCATTTCCTTTCCATCTAAAAGAGTCTGAGTGGTACAAAAGAAGCCCTGACGGTGGGGCGAGCTTTGCTCACAAAGCCCCCCCCCCCCCCCCCCCCCCCCCCCCTTCCGCCTGGCCTCAGCTCAGCTGAGCTTAGATACCTAGGGCATGAGAGTTGTTGACCAAAATACCCCTTGACTACAAGAAGAGGCCAAGGCCACTAGTTGCAGTCAAATACTGACATTTTGGCTGTCTGACAGGAGTCTTCTGCTCTGCTCCGTTCCGTCTCTCAAACAAGAGAGAGAAAAGGGGAGAGGGGGGAGGGGAGAGAGATGGACATCCATCCATACATCCTTCCTGACTTCATTCCTTCCAAAAGCCCTCTTTCGCTATATATATATTGGTGTTTAGCTAGAGCTCATCCTGAGCAGATAACCAACCGACCAATGCACTACTGAACTTAACTGGAAAAAGCCCGACCTAATGGCTGGGAAAAAGGAAAGGAAGGTCAAGTAAGTGTGATATAATCGACTCGTGATTTTTTTTCCTTATCTGGCGAGATGGGATCCGCAACTAGTCTTTTACCTGCTTATACTGTAGGCTCACATATATAATCTAATTATGTTATAGATATATCAGTTGATTAATTACATTTATTGCTTACTTATCCTGTTCTGTCCTTACTATACAGTGGTTTGCTTACCTACCTAATCCTGGATATGTAATTAGTGTAGGTTTTGAACGAACATGAGAGCGCTAGAAATACTCCGTATATCAAGCTGGATGATGAGGTGGATGGTAGACAAGGATCTATTTTCCGTCTTTGTTCTTCTATGTCCGTCATTCTATCGAGCGTCTTTTTGTTCTCTTTCCACTCTGATCCGGTTAAAGATACAGCGTCATCGAGCCACATCAATGTCGCGTAGCGCGAAAGAGACAAACAAGAGGGACCCGAAACCAAGCTGGACATTAAGAATAGTCCACATAAACCTGACGCCAGACTCCATGCCCAGCAGGAGACAAGATATTATTAAGGGCAGCAGGTACAGTGAAGCAAGAGCAGAGCATAACGGTCACAACAACATACATACCAAAGTAAATATCTGGAACATATCCACAAACATGAGCGTAGCGCATATACCCACTCATCACAAGGCCTCAATGGCCCTCTGCAGAATCTCCAAGCTGCGCTCAGAGACCTCCTTCGAGGAAGCATCCTCACGCAGCGCCCACGCGACATCGCTCCACCAACCCAGCCCGACGAGGCCGCCGCCCTTGCGCCGCTCGAGGCTCTCCTTCAACCGGCTCGTGTGCTCCCACTGCTTGGCCGCGACTTCGGCCCTCTCGACGACCCTGCTCGGGATGCCGCACATGGCCGCGCAGTGCATGCCGAAGCTGCCCTCAGCGACGCCGTCCTCGAGCTTGTACAGGAACGTAACGCGCTTCACCGCGTCGTCGACCTGGATGCGCATGCGCTTCGGCGCGACTTCGGGGTGGCCTTCGAATTCCGCGGCGAGGGAGTGGTAGTGGGTTGCGAAGAAGCCCAGGGCGCCGATGTGCGTGGCGACGTGGTGCAGGACGGCCTGCGCGACGGCCACGCCGTCGTAGGAGCTGGTTCCGCGGCCCAGTTCGTCAAGAATGACCAGGGATCGGGGGGTGGCTTCGGACAGGATCTTCTTCGTCTCGGACAGTTCGACGAAGAAGGTGGATTGTGCCGCGAAGATGTTGTCGTTGGCACCAAGACGAGACATGATACGGTCAACGGGCGTAAGGCGCGCTGACCGGCAAGGCAGATGGCAGCCAATCTGAGCCATGATGACAGCGACGCAGGTCTATTACCCAATTAGTATCATAAAAAATTACAGGGTGTAAGGACGACTGCAACATACCATTCGAAGAATTGTCGACTTTCCAGCAGCGTTGGCACCAGTGAGCAGGTTGATGTTCGGCCTGTCCCCGCCGAGTTTCACATCATTGGGAATGAACTCTCCAATGGTCGGAAGCATGCAAGGATGGCGGAGCTCTTCAAACTCCAGAACGCTCCGCTCATCATCAACAAAAACAGGCCTGCAGCTGGGCTGGCCCAGCGACGAGGAGGCCTTAGCCAGACTGATCAAACAGTCAAGCTGAGCAACGATCTTGACAGCGGCAAGCCACTTGCTATAGTTCTCATCAAATCGGGCATAGAATCGACCGGCGACCTGCTTCACGATTTGACTGTGCGTCTCCTGCGCCTCCTGGAGCTTGCGGATCAGGACTCTCAGCTCGGGGAAGTAGTAACGCTTGACTGACTTCGTGGCGGACATCTGGTCCCAATTCTTCGGAATATTCTTGATCTTGATCGGGACCTCGAGCTGGTAGATCTCTTTTCCATTGTCCCGATAACAGATGGCATTGGAGCCAAGATCACGCCGCGCTTTCTTCAACAAATTGTCCAAGTCCCGATGAATCTGTGCAATGCGCTCCTGGGACGCGTCGAAGTCTTCCTCAACGCCTGGTTCAGGGACAAGAATGCCTTCTTCTTTGGCTTTCCTGCGGTCAAACGCGGTCTTCCAGTACTCGAGCAATGGGCCCAAGTCCGGCATGGAAGCGACAAGTTGTCCGATGACGCCTTCACCGGAGCCGAGATCCTTGAGCAGACCCATGGTATACTCGATCTGCTCGAAGCCCTCCAGGACACGAAGGAAGTCTTGAGCCTTGCAGTTGCCGGCGTGGACGCGAGAAATGAGTCTCTCAAGATCGGGCATCTTGCTCAGCTGAGAAGAGAACCGATCACGGACGACAGGGTCAGCATTCAACGCGTCAACAGCGTCCAGTCTAGCATCGATCTTCTTCGTGTCCATCAAAGGATGGCAGACCCATTGCTTGAACATGCGTTTGCCAAACGGCGTGATACACCGGTTGAGGAGCTGGAAGAGGGTGCCTTCTGAGCCTCCATCGAACGAGTTTGCGAAGATCTCAAGGTTGATCAACGTCTGGCCATCTAGTACCAGACTAGAAGCCTTCCTGATCGGGTCGTACCATGTGAAGTTCCCAATCGTGATCAGATCACGCTCGAGTTTCAGTACCCTGAGATACTGCAGCAAAGCTCCGAAAGCCGACATGACCAGTTCCTTGTCCCGTGCTTCACGGAGTACCTGAGGCCAGGCCTCCAAATTGTCTCCGTTCTCGGAAACAAAGTATTCACTCGCATCAAGCTCCTTCACTGTGATATCCGCTTCCCAGAATTCTTTTCCCGGCTTCAAATGATTCCAGATCGTGGTCGGACTGGTGTTGTTCTTCAGGATACGCATAGCCTTCTGTGAGACAGTTGACTTCTCCAGGAGAAGCTCCTGCGGCCGGGTCTGAGCAACAAAAGTCTCAAATTTGGTCATGTCAACATCGTCAACAAATTCTGACAAGAAGAACTGGCCCGTGGCGGTATCAACAAATGCGATTCCAAATGCAGGAAGATCGTTGACAATAGCCTCCTTGATGGCCACGCAGTAGGTGGACATGTCGTCCTGGAGCATCGATCCATCAACCAGAGTGCCGGCCGTGAGGACACAGGACAATTCTCGCTTGATGACTTTTTCTTCTTTTCCAGACTTCCCGCCCTTATCATCCCTCTCCCGCATTTCTTTGCCCAGAGCGGTCTCCGACTGATCGACACGAGCGATCTTGTAGCCTTTTGCGACGAATTGACTGGCCCAATAATCCAAACTCGACTCCGGAACACCAACCATGCGCATGTTGACTCGATCGGTGAGCTTGAGGTCAAAAAGCTGATGGCCGATGGTGGCGTCATTCTCGTAGAGTTCGTAGAACTTGCCCTTCTTGAAGAAGACAATGGTGTCCCAGAACTTCTGCTTGATTTCCCAATACTGCTTCTCGAAGGGGGAGAAGTTCTTCCACGCCAAGGGCGGGATATAGATTGTGCGTGGGTCATAATCGGGATGGCCAGGCGGGTGCCCGTCCATGTCCCTAATGTCTATAAGCCAAGGGTACCGCTCTTCCGGCTCGGACATATGCGGTTTCTCCTTCCGTTTATCGGACGAGCTCTTGGAAACGGGAGCGACACTCCGCTCTTTTCGGGGTTCTGAATTATCAGGGTCATATGTCCACTTCAGAGCGGCGCCTGAAGGAGCATCCGGAAGCTCCAAATCCAGCTCTTCGTCAGACGGGGGAGGCGGCGGGCTGGAAGCCGATTTGCGCGACTGGACATTCGAAGCTCTCTTGCGTTTCTTCGATGTCTTGATCTCCTCATCAGAATCATCAGGGACGATAAAGTCGTCCAGATCTTGAGGGAATTAATACCATCCTTCAATATAGTACCTCAGCAGGAGGGAAGCTTACCATCGTCCGAGTATCCAGCATCCTCTTCATCTTCCTTGAATTCATCCTCACTCTCCGGAGACGTCTTCCTCCTCTTTGCATTTCTACTCCTCCGAGTGGGACGGAATATTTCCTCTTCATCGTCCTCGCCCTCGGAGTCGGACTCCATGTAGTTCACTGCTTTCTTCGCCTACTACAATTAGAATTTGCCATATACAACCCGAGGGACAAGTCAACCCACCCTACGCGATGGCGCATTAGATTCCTTTTCCTTTTCGTCACCATCATCGATCTGCATTCCGCCATCCCCGTCAGTCGATTCCACGGGGGAAGGCGAAGCAGCGTCGCCCGGAGGTTCAGAACTTCCCTGCTTATTATTCACCATCTCCTCGTCCTCCGGCTCCGGCACATCACTACTCGGGACCGGTGTCAAGTTGTTCGACACCTTCCCAACAGCACTCTTCTTCTGCTCCTTGGACGAAATGCCGTTAGCAGCAGAAGAGGCTCGCAGCTCTGAGGCGCGCTGTGCCGGCGACGACGCAGGCTCCGCATTGTCGCGCGTCGTCGTAGCAGAAGGCGTGGAGGGCGAAGACTTCTGGAAGAAGCCCAGGATGGACCGTTGAGTCTTCATGTTCTGCGTGCTGGACGAGGATCGCTTCAGGCCCTTGGAGGCGGGCGTCGTCGCGCCGGACGCGGCGCCGGTTCCCTTGGCCATTGCGGATTCGGGCAACGAAGAAGCAAAAGAGCGGCCAGATTATTTAATGAACGAATTGAGTCATGCTCCCCTTATTCTGGAAAATTGTTAATGACGGGGAATAGGTGATCTATGGATGGAGGGAGGGAGGTCTGGCGGACGCCAGACGAAAGAGACGGTCTGCCGGGGGACGTGACGGAGAAGCGCGTCCGACGCGTTTAGTGGTTTTTCCTCCGCCGCGGCGCCGCCGACGCCAGTTGCCTCCGCATGCCAGCCACTGACGCGGGTCTACCGCGAAACATGAGAGATATGCTCTGGACGGACTACTATGTCTCTGCCAGATTACGGATCAGATGGATGCGTGTCTGACTTATTATTATTTCTTAAAATGCCATCAGGTGACGATGTTGAATGGGGAATTGCCTCTATTTTACAGCATCAACCTACAGATTTCGCGACTGGTATAGTACTGTACATGATGGAATGTGTCTAGAAATTCATGAATCAGAAGCATCAAGCCTTCTCTCGTCATGCCGGCTGCCTACCAAGAGCAGCTCCCTCATATATCGCCTTCCTCATCATCTCCCTGCTTCTCTCCCTGCTTCGCCATCAGCTTCTCCAGCCTTTTCTGCACCACCTTCTCCTGCTTCCTCTTCTTCCTCTCAGCCCTCTTTTCCTGTTCCTTTTGCAGTTCCTCCTGTCTCTTTCGGGCGTCAATGACTTCTTCCCATCCCGGCGCCGTCAGACCTTTCTCCTTGAACTCCTCGTCGCTCATGATCTTCACCATCTTGAACTTCCACTTCCCGAACTTCAGGATGAGCAGGTCGCCGCCAATGATGAACTCATTCGTCTTCTCGGCAGGCCACGGCTTGATCGGCGTGAATTGAAGCTCGTCCGGCATCTCTCCCGTGGCGTCGGGGCGGCTGCCGACATAGGCACCTCCGTTCGCGATGATACGGTGACCCTCGCTCTTCGAGTTCACCAGGCCCGCAGACCAGAGCACTTTGTTGAAAGGTTGATTGTAGACGAGCGACCTAGGGAGAGCTACCCAGAGACTTGGCATGTTTTCATAGTTCGTCTGGGGGGCATATTTATTGCCAGACTGGGGATTCGCGAAGCTGGCCTGAGGTGTTCGGGCATAGTCCTCTGGGATTTTTGGCGGCGCAGGAGCCGGCGGTGTCGGCTCCGCCGTTGATGATCGGGGTCGGAAGAGCTGGCGGTGTTGCGTTTCTGCCGCCTGGGCCTCCGTTGGGCCGTGGACAATCTCCACGAATTCCCGAGCGAGCGCGTGCTGGGCAACGCGCTTGGACGGATCCTTCCTCTGCTCTTCCATGATCTTTTGGATCTCTGGAATCGGCAGGAATGTGAACATCTTCAAGTAGCGCTCGACGTCCGCATCAGGGGTCCGCACGAAATACTGAAGCAAGTTAGTGACAAACATTCTAACCACCCCAAAACTACGCAGGAACAGATAAATACCTGATAAAGATCGAAAACAGGCGTCAAGTCTTTGTCGAGCCAGATCGCATTGCCGGCGGTCTTCCCAATCTTCTCTCCAGACGAGGTAGTAAGAAGCGGCGTTGTGAAACCGATTGGCTTGTCAATGTCATTATCTAGTGGCTTCCGTAAAAGTTCAACGGCAGTATTCCTGGCGCAGTGCTTGACGGCATCGATTCCAAACAGGATGTTTCCGAATTGGTCGGAACCACCAACTTGGACTTGGACGCCCTTTTGAAACAGGTGCCACCAGTCCCATGCCTGCATAATCGGGTATGTGAACTCGGCGAAGGACATGCCCTCGCCGTTTTCCAACCGGTTCTTGACCCTAGACAAGTCCGACGAGCCCCATTAACGACCGGTTCTAATGCTAGAGAGAAACAGAGGCCACTTACGAATCTCTCCCCAGCATGGGGCCTAATCTGATATACTGGCCCATATCCCGAAGCACTTCCTGGAGCGTGTCCTTGTTCCACCAGACGTTGTTGTTGGTCAAGGCCCGCCTCCATATCCATTTCCTCTGGTATCCATGCCTCATACCGTATTTCTCGATGCTGGCACCCAGTTTCTTCAGCTGCATGTGCATGCTGGCCATGTTGGCCTTGCGTACCGAGGAATGCTGGGGCTCTCTTTCCTTAAGTCTGCCCGTTGGGTCACCGATTCGGGCGGTACCGCCACCAAGCTGCCTCATGTCAGGTGAACTGCCCTCCGTTCAATACAAAGGACGAGAAAAAAAAAATGACATCCTATCAAGCAATGTGGCACACTAACCAGGAAATGAACCGGCAACCCCCAAACATATCCCCAAGCCAGCACCATTAAGGGCAGCATGTGACCAACGTGCAGAGAAGGGCCAGTGGGATCGACTCCAACGTAGACACCAACCCGTTTCTCCGTAAATATTCTATGTAGAAGATCGCGTTCTCTGCAATTGCAAACACGAGCTCGAGTCAGTCCCAACGTCCAGGAGACAATCATCATATCACAGTCCGATGAGAGCAGAAGTGAGCGCGTCAGACGCAGGATGTATGGGAATCCACGAACCCGACAACCTGATGAATCAGCCCTCTCTCCTCCAAGTGTTCCACGAAGCTCTTCCTCTTTCCCTGCTTGATCTCCCGCGCGAACTGCGCCCACTCCTCCTCCGCCTCTTTGAGTCTGCGGAGATGTTGCTGCGTTATCCATCTCGTCTGGGTCAGGCTTGTCGCCCCTTTTTCCCTGGAAAAGACGGACCGTCGACAGGAATTGGTAGAATGGAGTGATCCTACGCGCGCTGCATCGGCCACGCGCGTATAGCTGCATCGGCCGCGCGGCAGCCGGGGCACAGCGGCGGTGGTCAAAGAAGGCATGCGGAGGGACTTTGCGCCCCGGCGCGCCAATTGCTGCGGCCACATTGGGCCAAGCAGGAGGGTGAGTGTGGATTCGCGATCAAAAAATTCTAATTACCAAACGACTGGCAAACGAGTGTGCCAAAGGTATCGTATTCCGCGCTCTGGCTTGATCTTCCAAGCCCGATAGCCTGGAGCTGATATGGGAATACTTTTTTGTCGGAAAATCAATGTTGCGACCCAGTTCCTGAAACGGCTAGTGCAGATCCACGTGGTGGGGCCCATGGGCCGGAGCGGGTGCGCCGAGCCCCGGCGCTTCGATCGACGTTTATCATCGTGTTGGCACGAGCGTTGGTCTCTACATGAAGTCTTATCGGGAAGGCCTGTGCGTTTTTTGACTTTCATATATGAAGCAGTTCTATAACAAATTGGTAACCAAGAAAAGAAAGGGAAAAAAAGAGAAAAGATTCCTTCAACTTTCTGTTCCGTCGAGATGAACAGAACAATAACTCAGCACAGCGGATCGCCCGAATCCAACACCTGCTTGATATATAAATCCAACTTCATACTACCGTATAACGTCATAATCATGCCCTTGAATATCTCCCATCGTCGATGTCAGTCATTCCGAGTTTCAACCCTCCCACTGTCCAGACTGGGCAGCAGCATGCTTAATCCAGTGAAGATCAAACATCAGGATCAACCGACAAATAACCGCAGAGGCCGTATACCGCAGAATGACCGCCACAACGTCCAGCATCTCGATAAACAGCAACGAGGAGAAGATGAATATTCCAAACGTCGCGTGCAAGAAGCCCAGTGTCGTGGCAAGCCAGTTGCAAGTGACCGTGATCACCGAAGGCTGGAAGGTGCTGACGTCTCTCCTGTCCTCCCAGTCAAGCATAGGGATGTCTCCTTGCTCAGGAAGGCCGAAACCTTCTCCGTCGTGGGATGATGTGGCGTTTCTCCGATTGTCACATTTTTGTTGGCAGACTTATTCCTGTTCGACCAGCGGAACGCCAGTGCCGCAGGAAGATGGACAAAAATCGGGAGCAGCGTCCACACCAACGGGAAGATGGAGTTGACACAGCGGAAACTGATGATCGTCCGCACGCCAAGCTGGTAGGACGTGTACACGACGTTAAAGATCGCAACCGACGCCAGTATGTACTCCGCGGCGCTGATCAGAGCTTGATGCCGAGAGGACCGTGTCACCCATCTAAATGATGGCGATTTAGTTGTCTTCTTGAGTATCTCGAGCGCATCCTCATACTCGAGGACCCGCGTCGGATACACGGCGGGGGACCCGAACGAGAGCAGCAGCGACAGGATCGGCCGTTCCACAGAGAGAAGGGATATCTCTGCGACCGAAAAGCCCAGAGTTGCGAGCAGACCGGGCGTCATGCCTAGGAGCACGCTGGCGCTGGCCATCCGCGCTTTGATGTCCTCGCGGAGGTTGTCGAGGATGCATTGCTGGTGCCAGGCGCACGTAGAAGCGCGAAATCACACAACAGTCTCTGTATCTGTCCTTGTTTCAGTTATTTCTTTCCCTTCTGCACCTCTTTGATGAAGTAAGAGATAGAGGATAACAGAGAGATGAACATACTTGTTTGGTGCCCAGTCTTTTTTATATAGGTATTCCCTTGGTATTTGGATGATTTGTATAAAATCACAGAAGCGAAACCTCCAAAATATCACAATAACGGCATCGGGCTTTACTGTTGGAATATAGGGCCGGGAACTTGCAAGACAAATAGGTAGTGTTGCCTGTTAAACATTTTCTTCATTTCCCCTGACTCAAGAGGCTTCAGTCACAGTTCACGATCAACAGAAATATGATCATTTGCTCTAGATTCTTGTACCAGCAAGCTTATCTACGACCTCGTCCTTAAAGGCCCTCTGTATCCTTAACCCCCACCTGCGGATCCTCCTTATCTGCATTTGGCTCCACAGCACCCTCCAAACATCTCCGTACAGCATGTACGTATAAATCCATTAACCCTTCAAGCGCATCCATATACTCGCTTCCCAGTAGCACTGCCCTCATCCTCCGGACCATCTATCTAGCAGCCTTATCATCTTACAGTAAGTGAACAACATCGTGAATCCTCTGCCAGTACGCGATCTCGATCAAGATAATGCCCAAACTATAAATATCGTGAGATTTCCTGGAACGGGTATGTGCCAAGGACAGAGTCTCAGGATGGCGGTATATATCATTTTCGGAATGCTCAGCCACGGGCTCTGTAGGTTCGTCGACGAGGTCAAGGCGCGCGAACTCGAACCCGCTGATTATGGAGGAGGGGTAGGATGGTTTGATGGAGGAGGAAGTAGGGAGGAAGAAGACTATGTTGCTACTGCGCAGGCCCTTGTGCAGCCAGTTGACAGAGTAAATGTACAGTACATGAGACTGAGGGCGAGGGAATGGGCCAAGATTATTCGTTGGGTTAACGAAGGAGGCTTGAGTGAGTATTTGTGACAGAAGAGGAGTGGGTAGAGTGATAGGGGGCACTGTCGACGGCTTTTGGTAGATGAATCCGTAGCGCTGAGGCTCGTTGGATGAGTCGATAAAATAGCTCGGAGTATCTGGTGCCCTGAAATAGGGAGATTTCTTGGGTTAGTTAAGGAGTGTGACGGGGTCCTTGACGCGCTGCTGGATGATAGCACCAAAACGAGGGTTTTCGTAGTGAGAGTCATATTCCGTCGACTCAATCCATACGTGCTCCTTGCAAAATGTCGCTTCGCAGCACTCTGTCTCACCGCATGTGCTTTGGAGTAGTATTTCCGAGGCTGACACTGGCTCTTCACGACTTGGTTGTTTCGCCATCAGGCTGTGCCGCGACTTAAAACTCGCCAGGTCGGCCAAGTCCTTATTGTCTCTTTGCCGCTCTTTGACGACTCGAGCCTCATCAGCGCGTCCGCTCGCGCCTCAAGATGGAGTCATTGTCTGAATCTGCATGGCCAAAGATATCTCTTTCAGCTCCTTCACCTTGCTGTTGAGCTGGAGAATGGCCATGTACGTTTGACGCTGTAACTTGAGAAGTTTGTCCACCGCTTCAGCTCCAGGCAATCCTTCGAGCGCATCGTTGTACCCAATCAACTTCTCAATGAGTCATTTAAACTGATCTTGTTTGATAAGAGCTCAATGCTGTCTTTGTGGGGCTTGCGGTAACCTATGTAGAACATCAGCACTAACTGGCTGCGGCTTTTCTGCGACAAGACGGTCATTCTTGCCTTGAATTTTCACCGTACTTTTGAATAGCCCTTGAGTCTCCAAGAGCAGGCCAAAGATTATGCGAAGATCCATGGACCAACTCTGATAAGGAGAGCCATGGAAGGATCAACCGCTCTAACGCCTGGTCTTGCGAAAGCAGGGGAGATTAAAGCTGTTCATGACTCATCTATATTCTCGAGAGATACCATTCCGTCAGTCCCTCATGCGAACAATGTTCGGTGTGGAGGTTCCAAGAAATTTAACCGGAAAGATGAATCGTCCACTTGTATTTGTAGTTCCACGGACTTCGAAGAGCCGCTCTCATTTTCTCGGGAGAAGAATCAACAGACCAGTGACCCCAAAATACCACAGTGGAGAGGACCTCTATGATGGTCCTGTTCCTCTGGAGTCGCCCATAACAAGCGACACCTCTTTCAGCTCTGCGTCGAAAGCAGTATTGAGTTCAGATTTTGTTGACCTCAACAGCTCGGGACCTCTAAAGTCACCCAACACAGTGCGCATTACGTCCACCAACGAAGCCGAATCTTCCGTGGATTCACAAACGAGCTCAATGGCCGTATTGAGACTTCCTAGACCGCCAGCTCTCGAGATGGAACAAGCAACAACGGCACACAATGCTCTCTCCGATTCACACTCTGAAAACAATCAAGATATCTCCCGTTATCTTCAAGATTTTGCCGGATCCATTGACATGAAATTTGGTCCAGAACATAGATACAGGATTTGCTTCTTCTTCAGCATCTTTCATATTTTGTTTCAGTTATTGATCTCGATCTTCCTATTCTTCTGGAAAGATTTATCTGTTTTGACTAAGAATCCCCACAATGCAATGGGAAGTTGCTGGCTCACCTGGTAAAGATATCAGTCGTCACTGCAGCAATGTTGTACTTGCCTGAGAATGTCAGATACAGTGTGAGCATTAATGCTGTTTTTCCCGGACCGACCGGCCTGTCGCAAGACAAAGCGGCGACGCAGATTAGAAACAAGGACAATGGAATGGTGGGAACAACTAGAGCCACAGGTAGGAAGACAGAAGCAGGACATCTGGCGGCCTTTTTTTCGGCGAGAGAAGAGAGAGAAGATAAGCTTCGCCCTCGAAGAGTCCTAGGAGACATGCTCTATATATCCACCGTTCCTCGATTTCTCGTGTCGATTGATAGCACACCGTCTTCCGTCCAGTGAAATAAAACAAGAGTCTAAACCTGCCGGTCATATATCTAATTCTTGAGATAAAATTACCTTTTGAGTCTGCCATTGATGTATCACGTGTAATAACCAAACCGTGGTTAGTTGGGTTCGTAGAAGCTGAAGGTAGTTTTTATTTAGTTTCAAATGAATAAAACCAGAATTGTACATGGAGAGGTGCACGAAGCCATAAGATGCACAGGCCCTGATGCAGAATCAGAGGATGTACTCCAACACAACACTACCCTGCTTTCACCTGACTCCCAGCAGAGACTCCAGATAGGTATGAGTTGCCACACCCTACCTTGCAGAGCATAGAGCGCAAGTCAGTGGCATCAAGCTCAATTCCCGAAGCTACCCATGCGCCCATAGGAGGACTGTCCGGGTATCAAAGTGAGGGTGAAGGATCTTGGAACGTGTCATCAAAGTTTAAAAATCCCGATAGTACTTCTGGACATGGTCAGAGTGATGAGAGAATAGATAGAAGCATGGTGAAGGAATCTGATAGGCTTGAAAGAACTGTTCAAAGCATGGGATACAGGGCAAACGTGTGCATGCATTTTCCATGTAGAATGGCTTCACCGTAAGGTATGTCGAAGATCGTCTAGGACAGCGCAGCTCACCTTCTCATATATCAATAACAGGACCGGAGCAAAATTGTCCATGAAAGGCTCTTTCCCCTGACACATGAAAACTCTCAGGTGCCTCTGTGTGAGACCGACTACTTCCGCAAATTGGATCTACTTTGCGACAACTGCGGTTGCGCGCTTCGAGGCCCATACGTTACTGGACTGGGTCGGAAGTACCACGTTGATCACTTCATGTGCGCTGTCTGTTCAAAAGTCTTCGATGTCAATGACGCCTTCCTCGAACATGGTAGCCAAGCGTATTGCTACGAGGACTACACAAAGTTCGCTCGATGGCGCTCGAGTGGACAGTTGCTGAAATCGATTCCCTCCATCGACTATCGAAGTAGACAGCCGAACTTCGACCGGTGGTTAAGAGGCTTCTCCGTCGAGGGAAGATCGAGGAGACGACATGCCACGCGCATTATGACGTCGATAATCGATTGGGAGGCAGTTGTGCTCAGCTGCGAGCCGGGTTCTCCAGGTTTTATCACACATATAATGATTCGAAGAATAATACAGTGTATATTAACCCAGAGACTTCTGATCAAATAATAATAGTGGTAGCTACTTTCCATTTCATGCAAATGGTATCGCCTTTTGTTTCGATTCACACGTAGAATAAAATCAAGATATCTGTCATGATAAATAAGAGCAATATAGTATGCATCAAAGACGTAAAGCCCATGTGCCACTCCTAGAGCCACTAGAGCCACTATTATATATATACAAACTGGGTATACAATATCAAAGCAAAGCACGACCAACCGGCCTTTACACAACAATAGCCTTCCTGCGGAAAAAAAAAAAAAAAAAAAAAAAAAAAAAAAAAAAAAAAAAAAAAAAAAAAA
>ENA-UOWK01000395-UOWK01000395.1-bioreactor-metagenome-genome-assembly--contig:-NODE-395-length-28379-cov-9.615732_pt1 | contig 28379 bp, 39 predicted proteins | sample MGYA00238157_ERZ761612 | MGnify/ENA primary metagenome ERZ761612 (study PRJEB28901, sample SAMN06268035) | bioreactor metagenome | isolation source: Joint BioEnergy Institute, California, USA | place... | reverse complement strand
TCGGCGCAGCCGCCGCGCGAGGCGGCCCTGGTGCTGCGCAGTTGCACGCAGGGCCTGCGTGCGATCCGCGAGAGCCTCGGGGCGCTGGCCGACGACGTCGGCTTCGGACGCCACGTGGTGCTGGTGTTCGCCAGCCAGGACGATTGTTACGCCTACCTGTCGCAGTACCAGCACGACGGCGACAACGCGCCGATGTCCAGCGGCGTCTTCATCAACGCCGGCTACGGACATTTCGCCAGCTGGCATGACGGTCTGGACGAACTGGAAGCCGTCGTCGTCCATGAACTCACGCACGCGCTGCTGGCCCATCTGCCGATGCCCGAATGGCTGCACGAAGGTTTCGCGGTGAACGTGGAGCAGACCCTGCTGCCGCGACTGGCCGATCCGCGCCTGGCGCTGTACCGACCCGACGAGATGGCCGCGCGTCATGCCGCGTGGTGGGATGCGACGACGATCCAGGCGTTCTGGTCCGGCGCGGCCTTCCACACGGCGAATGACGGCGTGGATCTCGCCTACGACCTCGCACGCACGATCACCGCGCTGGCCGCGCGCGAAGACGATATCGCCTTCCGCGCGTTCGCCGCGGCTGCCACCCGCGAGGATGCGGGCGCGCGTGCCGCTGACGACACGCTGGGATATCCACTCGCACACCTCGTCGAAGCGGTGCTGGGCGAGGGCGACTGGGCACCGCGTCCGCAGGCGTGGACGACGCCGTCGTCCTGAAGCGCGGGGCGCGCCCCACGCGTCCCCGGCCTGGCGTAAGGTCGCGATGGATCATCTGCAGGCGGAGTTCCGGATGCGCATCGGACGGACCATGGGCGGGGCGATGTGCGTGCTGGCGCTGTGCAGTTGCGTGTCGACGTCACCGCGCGCGCCTGCCGTGCTTTTCACCGGCGACGTCGACCGCTTCGCTGCGCTGGTGGCGCGCGCGGGTCCGACGCCCGATGCCGCGACCTTGAAACGCGATTACCTGGCGCCGGGCAGCGCCGCGCTGCAGGCCTTCGACCGCGAAACGATCGGTGGCGCGGCGCGCCTGGCGGACGCGATCGCCGGGCAGCCGGCGCGCTGGCGCGACGCGCTCGAGCGCTGCGGCGCGGGTACGGCGCGCGCTGCCGCCCAATCCGATGCGCAGGACGTGCTGCAGGCCTACCGGCACGTGTTCCCGGACTTCAGTGCCCCGCCGATCCACCTGCTGCTGGGCGCGGACAATTCGTCGGGCATGCGTCTGCCCGGCCCGCGCATCGCGATCGCGCTGGAACGCGTGTGCGCCGGCCCGGACTGGCGCCCGGGGTTCCGCACGCTGCTGGCCCACGAACTCGCCCACGCGCCGCAGCCCGAGTGGCCGGATGACGACCCGCAGCGACGCGACCTGCTCGCATGGGCACTGCGCGAGGGCGCGGCCGATTACCTCGGTGCGCTGGTCCGCGGCGACGATCCGTCCGGCGCGGACAACACCTGGGCGATGACGCGGGAGGCGGCATTGTTCGAAGCCTTCCACCACGACCGCGCGATCATGCGCGCGCACTGGCGAGGCGCCGAACCCGATGCCGTCGCCATCGAAGCCGGCACGCGCTGGTTCTGGAATGCGGCGACCCCGGAGCGCCCGCAGGATCTCGGCTACTGGATCGGCCAGCGCATCTGGCACGGCTATGTCACGCGCGCGCCGGACCGCACGCAGGCGCTGCGGCGGCTGCTGACCCTGGAAGATCCGGAGGCTGTGCTGCAGGGCAGCGGCTACGCGCCTGCGGCTGCGGAGTGATGCGGCATCGCCGAGCGGTTCGGACGCGATCTGCGAACCGGGCGGGGTTGCGTGTGCGGGCGTCAGATGCAACACGAAGATGCCGACAGGCGTGGCAGCTTTCGCCGCGGCTTCGCGTTCTACAGGGCGAGCACGACATCGCGTCGCTGTGGGGAGTGCCATGAAGATCGTCGAAGCGGGACTGCGCTGGCTCTACGGGCCGTTCTACGGCCTGACCGGAACGATGTGGTTCGTCGACACGTTGCGTGGCGCGCCCACTGTCGGCCCGGCTGCGGACGCGTCCGCTGCGGCCAAGGCTTTTTCGGCGGCGGTGTCGGCCACGGGTTTGGTGACTCGCTGATCGCCGCGGTCTGCCTGCTGGTCGGCGGCCTGCTGCTGGTCCGTCGCACCGCGCCGGTCGGCCTGTTGCTGCTCACGCCACTGGTGGTCGGCATCTGCCTGTTCCACCTGCAACTCGACACGCTGCCGTACGACCGCATCTGGGGCGCCGCGCATCTGGCGTGCCTGCTGCTGTTGCTGTGGCTGCACCGCGACGCGTACCGCGGCCTGTGGCAGCCGCGTGTGCATGCGGCCTGAGCCTAGGCGTCGGCTTCGATCGTCTCGTCCAGCCGGTCCGACGCCACCATGAAGCCGTTGGCCTCGACCGCGTCGCGCACCTCGAGCAGCGCGCTGCCGACCGCGTCGAGATCGTCCATGTCGGCGGCGCCGACGATCTCGATGCAGCGTGCGTTGAACCAGGCCCAGAACTGGCGGTAGGTCTTGCCCTGCCAGAGTTCGGCGCCGATGGCGCGATGCAGTTCGCCGAGGGCGATGGTGGCCGCGTCGCGCATCAGAATTCGGCCTGGCCGGGCAGCAGCCCGCGCAGCTCGGCGTCGGTGAGATTGCGCCACTGGCCGGGCTTGAGATGCGCCAGCTTGACCGGGCCGATGCGCACGCGCACCAGCTGCTTGACGCGCAGGTTGAAGTGCGCGGCCATCAGGCGGATCTGCCGGTTGAGGCCCTGCACCAGGGTGATGCGGAAGCCGAACTTGCCCAGCGGCGCGGTACGGCAGGGCAGGGTGATCTGGCCGTGCACCGGCACGCCGCGGGCCATGCCGCGCAGGATGTCCTGGGTGACGGCGTGGTTCACCGCGACCAGGTATTCCTTCTCCAGCTTGTTCTCGGCGCGCAGGATCGCGTTGACGATGTCGCCGTTGCTGGTCAGCAGGATCAGGCCTTCGGAATCCTTGTCGAGACGGCCGATCGGAAAGATGCGTTCGCGGTGGTCGACGAAGTCGACGATGTTGCCCTTCACCGACGATTCGGTGGTGCAGGTGATGCCCACGGGCTTGTGCAGCGCGATGTAGACGTGGCGACGCTTGCCCGGCGCGGCGGCGCGCTGCAGCAGCGCCTGGCCGTCGACCTGCACCACGTCGCCTTCGCCCACTTCCGCGCCGACGCGCGCGCGGATGCCGTTGACCGTGACCCGGCCTTCGCCGATCAGGCGGTCGGCTTCGCGCCGCGAACAAGCGCCGGTGTCGCTGATGTGCTTGTTCAGTCGCATGGGGCGGCGGGACGGGCATCGCGAGGGGAGCGCAGTCTGGCAGATCGGCGGCGCGGGGTCATGGCGACGGCGCGCCACGCTGTTCATGCCGGCTGCACGGCGGTTTGATGTGCGGCGGCGCAGGCTGGCCATCCAGACCCGTCGATGGAGCGCCGCATGAGCACGCCGCAGACACCGGATAGCCAGCAGAAATCGCAGCGGGACAAGGCGCCGCCCGAGCGGCCGCAGGGGGATGCGCCCGGCAAGTTGTCCGACGATTCGGGCGACCGCGCCGAGGCACGCCAGGGCGGCCACTGACGCCTGTTTGTTTCCCACTCACGACACCGGATCCACCGATGACCGACGCCACCTATCGCCCGATCAGCTGCGACTTCCACGATCTGCTGGAAGCCTCCGCCACGCAGCGCAAGACCTCGAAGCTGGACGTGCGCGATGCCGACGGCGGTCTGCGCGAGCTGTCCGCCCGCATCACCGACATCGAGACCCGCGCCGATGGCGAGTACGTGCTGCTCGACCGCGGCGGGGAGATCCGGCTCGACCGCATCGTCTCGATCGACGGCGCGCAGGCGGCCGACTATCCGGATTGAGCGTCAGGCTCAGCCTGCGCGCACCTCTGCCCGCGCGTCGTGCCGCGGGGACCCCGCGCGTGCGAGGGCGTCCCTGAGCGCATCGGCGCCATAGGGCTTTTGCAGCACGTGCCGGTCGCGCAGGTGCTCGGGCAGGCCGGATGCGCCGTAGCCGGTCATGAAGATGTAGGGAATGCCGCGCGCATCGAGCGCCTCGGCGATCGGAAAGCTCTTCTCGCCACCGAGGTTGATGTCGAGGATCGCGAACGTGATCGACCGGGTCTCGAGCACCTGCAACGCGCGCTGGACGGTCGAGGCCACGGCGGGCTGCGCGTAACCCAGGTCGCCGAGGAAATCCTCGAGCAGCATCGCCAGGATCGACTCGTCCTCGACGACCAGGATCGATGCGTCCGTCCCGATCATGGCGGCACGGTGTCCAGGGGCGCGGTGGCGCTGAACTCCACGCCCGCGGGCCCGTAGTGGAGGCGGACGTCGCCGCCGAGGTCGTTGCGCAGGCCGCGTTCGAGCAGGCGCGAACCGAAGCCCCGTCGGCCCGGCGGGGACACCTGCGGCCCGCCGGCCTCGCGCCAGCTGAAGACCATCATCTCCGCATCCCCGGACTGCTCGCAGTCCCAGGCGATGCGCACGCGGCCCTCTCCGTTGGACAGCGCGCCGTACTTCACCGCATTGGTGCCGAGCTCGTGCAGGGCCATCGCAAGGGCCAGCGCACGCTTCGGATTCACCCGGCACGGCGGGCCTTCGACGTCGAAGCGACTGCCGGCCCCGGTGTCGTAGGGCGCGATGGCGCCGGCCACGATGTCGCGGACATCGGCGCTGTGCCAGTTCTCGCGGGTGAGCACATCGTGCGCGCGGGAAAGCGCGAACAGGCGCGATTCGATGCTCGCCGCCCCGTCCTCCAGCCCGGTCGCGGTGCCCAGCGTCTGCCGCACGATGGACTGCACGGTGGCGAGCGTGTTCTTGACCCGGTGGTTGAGCTCGTGGATCAGCAGTTGCAGGTGTTCCTCGTGCTGCCGCCGGTCGGTCACGTCGCGGGTACTGCCGGCGATGGCCTCGACTTCGCCATCGACGCCGAAGACCGGGGTGAAGATGTAGTCGTAAATGCGCAGTCCCTTCTCGCTGTGCGGGAACGGCACGTCGCCCCGGATCGGCGCGCGCGTTGCGATGACGCGCTCGATCTCCTCGTCGTGCATCGCCGCGTGCCAGGGCTCGTACCCGATTTCCAGGCACGTCTTCAGGCGCGCCTCCTCCCAGGTCATGCCCCACATCGCCAGCAGCGCATCGTTCGCGTAGACGAACCGGTGCTGACGGTCGAAGACGTACAGCAAATCCGGCGTGGCCTGCACCATCGCTTCGAAGGCACGGAACGTCGCCGGATCCTGTACGTCGCCTTGTTGCACGGAAAGTCCTGTCGAACGGAAGGGCGCCGAACGTAGCATCGCGGGGCGTAAGCGGAGCGTCATGGAGCGTGGTGCCGCAGCGCATGTCCCGGGACATGCGTCCCGGGCGCGGTGGCGCCCGCTCAGGCGGCGCTGCTGCTGCGCGTATCCGGCACCGCGATGGCGGCGAGGCTGTCGAACATCGCGGTCAAGGCGGTGATGCGGTTGTGGAACGCGCGGGCGGCCACGTCGTCGAGCACGCGGTCGGCTTCGCGCCGCAGCGGCTCGGCGTATTCCTCGAATGCCTCGAGCGCCTCGCCGCGGCTCGACGAGGCCAGCAGGATTTCGCCGGTCATCAGGCGAAGCGATTCGAGCCGGCGGTCGAGCGCGCGCTGCAGGCCGTCGACTGCCGCGTGCGGATCGAGCGAGGCCGCGAACGCGCGGGTCAGCGCGACGACGGCATCGGGCACTTCGACCACGTCGAAATCGAAATGACAGAGCGTGCCGAACAGCGACCCGCCGGCCTTCACCGGGAACCCGAGATAGGTCCGGACGACGGGGCGCTTGGGATGGCCTTCGAGCCGCGCATCGCCGGCCGAGTCCGCGATCACGAACGCATCGCCGGACTGCTGCACGAAGTGGCAGTAGGACTGGTCGATCGGCGCCGCGGCCCAGACCGAGGCGTACGGGTCCTGGCGATCGATCAGCACGAGATTGCGCAGCTCGCTTCCACCGAATCGGAACAGCGCGGTGAAGCGGCAACCCGAGAGCAGGTTGAGCCGTTCCAGCGCACCGGCCAGGCGGCCGCCACTGACGAGGGTGTCGAGTCGTTCGAGCGTGGTCGCGTCCATGCCGCGGAGCGTAACGGCTGCGCCCGCGATTGCGCTTGACGCGGCGTCGACGCCGTCCGTCCAGGGGCGCCGGGCCGCGGACGTGCGGACGCCACGGGACCTGCATGCGGTTCGTGGCAGACTCCGCCACCCTCCCGGAGTGCCCCATGCACCAGCCTGCCGCCAAGTTGCCCGCCCATACCGAAGCGCGGCGCCTCGCTGCGCTGCGCGCCTACGACGTGCTCGACACGCCGGTCGAGGCGGTGTTCGACGACATCACCCGGCTTGCGTCGTCGATCTGCGGCACGCCCATGTCGCTGATCAGCCTGGTCGAGACCGACCGCCAGTGGTTCAAGTCCGAGTTCGGCCTGGGCGTGCGCGAGACGCCCATCGATGCGTCGATCTGCGCGCACGCCCTGCTGGAACACGATTTCCTCGAGGTGCACGACACGACCAGCGACCCGCGCTTTGCCGGCAATCCGCTCGTCACCGGTGCGCTGGGCCTGCGCTACTACGCCGGCGCCCTGCTGCGCACGCCCGACGGCCTGCCGCTGGGGACGGTCTGCGTGCTCGACACGGCGCCGCGCACGCTCACGCCCGGGCAGATCGATGCGCTGCGCGCGCTGGCCCGGCAGGTGATGGCCCAGTTCGAGCTGCGGCGCATGGTCAGCGAGGCGCATGCACTCGACCAGCATCGTGCCCGCGTGCTCGCGACCGCCGGTCACGATCTCAAGGGGCCGCTGCGCTCGGCCCTGTATGCCCTCCAGAAGGCCCGTGGCCTCAGCGGCGATGCACAGGCCGAGCGGCTGCGGAACGCCGAGCAGGACCTCGCCTTCATCCACCAGAAGTTCGGAGAGCTGATCGCCGCGGCGACCGGCAAGGGCGGGATCGCCGCGCCGGCGCTCGAAGAGACCGACATCGCCCCCGTGCTCGGGTCCGTACACGATGCGTGGGCGCGGGCGGCGCAACGCAAGGGCATCGTCGTGCACGTGGAGGCGACGGCGTGCCGGGCCCGGACCAATGCGGGCCTGCTGGAAACACTGCTGGGCAACCTGGTGTCGAACGCGATCAAGTACACGCCCGCCGGTGGGCGGGTGACGCTGTCCTGCGGCCCGGGTGCCGATGGCGGCGCGGAGGTGGTCGTGACCGACACGGGCATCGGCATGGACGCCGCGCGCGTGGAGGGCTATTTCCAGGCGTTCCGCCAGGAGGACGCATCGGCCGAGGGTCTGGGCATCGGATTGTGGATCGTGCGGCGAACCGCCGAGGTGCTGGATGCGCGGGTCGACGTGCAGTCCGCGCTGGGCGACGGTGCGCGCATCGCGATCCACCTGCCGGCCGTCTGATCGCGGGACAGCGCCGGCCCGCGGGTGCCGGCAGGACGCAGGGCGCGGGCTACAGTGGCGGCCGGACCGCATGCGGGAGACAGCGATGGACGACACGCAGGCACGTCGTGGCCGTCGACCCCTGGCGCTGGTGTGGCGCGGGATGTGCGCGGCGGCGTTGCTGTGGGCGCAGGGCGCCATGGCGCAGCCCGGGCCATCGCAGGTACGTCTGGTCGAGGGGGTGGCCGGCTGGGAGCTGCGGGTCGACGGCGCGCCGTTCCACATCCGCGGTGCGGGCATGGACGGCAGCGGACAGGACGCGCTGGCCGCGCGCGGCGCGAACGCCTTCCGGACCTGGCGCACCGACCCCGATCCGGCGAAGGTCCGCGCGATGCTCGACCGGGCGCACCGCAACGGCCTGAAGGTCGCGATGGGACTCGATGTCGGCAAGCAGCGGCACGGATTCGATCTCGGTGATGCCGATGCCATCGCCGCGCAGCAGGCGCGTCTGCTTGCGCAGGTGCGCGCGCACAAGGCGCATCCGGCGGTGCTGATGTGGGTCGTCGGCAACGAGCTCAATCTGTCGGCCACCGACCCGCGCATCTGGGATGTCGTCGAGTCGATCACCCGTGCGATCCACGCCGAGGATCCCGACCACCCGGTGATGACGCCGCTGGCCGGTTTCGACACGGCGCTCGCCGCGCAGCTGCGCACACGGGCGCCGTCGCTGGACCTGGTCGGTATCCAGATGTACGGGGACATCGGGACCTTGCCGGCGAAGCTCGCGGCCGCACGCTGGACCGGCCCCTACGTGGTCACCGAATGGGGGCCGACGGGGCATTGGGAAAGTCCGATGACGCGCTGGGGCGCGCCGGTCGAGGACGATGCGTCGCGCAAGGCCGAACTGCTGGCCGCGCGCCTTGCCGGCATCGAATCGGACCGCCGGCAGGCGCTCGGTTCGTTCGTGTTCCTGTGGGGACACAAGCAGGAGCGCACCCCGACCTGGTACGGCCTGTTCCTCGCCGACGGCAGCGCGACGCCATCGGTGGACGTGATGCAGAAGGCCTGGACCGGCACATGGCCCGCCAACCGCGCGCCCGCGATCGGCCCGCTGCGCATCGATGGTCGCGTGGCGACCGACAGCGTGGTGCTGGCGCCGCAGGCGGCTGCGCACGCGACGGTCACGGCGTCCGATCCGGACGGCGATCGGCTCGACTACCGCTGGACCGTGCGCGAGGAAAGCCGCGCGACCTCGATCGGCGGCGATCCGGAAACGCTGCCGCCCGAAGTGAGCGTGCGCGTGGCGGATGCCGATGGCGGCACGCTGCGTTTCTCCGCGCCGCAGCGCCCGGGCGCGTATCGCCTGTTCGTCGAAGTGCGCGACGGCCAGGGCCACGCGGCCTACGCGAACCTGCCGTTCCACGTGGGGCCGCCGCCGGCGCGCTGAGCAGGCGTTGCAGGCTCGGGTAGGTCGTCGCTCGAAAGCTCGGCCAGCTGCAGGCCGCAAGCGACGTCGTTGCCCTGCAATCTGCCCCTTCCCCCGCGCGCGGGGAAGGCCGGGATGGGGACGAACCGTGCGCGACTGGATCCACGCATCGAGCGCGGTCGGACGGTCGACGCTGCACGAGGCCAGGATCGCGCGATCGGGCTGTTCGCCCCGACCCAACCCTCCCCCGCACGCGGGGGAGGGCTCCAGCACAGCCTCTCAGCGCGCAGGCGAGACCCGCAGCACCCGCCCGTCCGCGCTGTCGGTCAGCAGATACAGCGCGCCGTCCGGCCCCGTGCGCACGTCGCGGATGCGTTCGCCGAGCTCGCCGAACAGGACCTCCTGCGTGCCGGGCCTGCCGCCCCGCATCGGCACGCGACGCACGCTGCGTTCGGCGAGGGCGGAGACGAACAGGCTGCCGCGCCACTGCGGAAACAGTGCCGCGTCGTACCAGGCCATGCCCGAGGGCGCGATCGACGGCGTCCAGTGGGTCAGCGGACCGGTGATGCCCGGCCAGCTGCGATAGGGCGTGATGCGCGCGCCGGTGTAGTCGACGCCGTCGGTGGTGACGGGCCAGCCGTAGTTGGCACCGGCGACGATTGCATTGAGTTCGTCGCCGCCCCTGGCGCCGTGCTCGTTCGAATACAGCACGTCGCCCACGCGCACCATTGCCTGCGGATTGCGGTGGCCGCGCGAGTAGATCTCCGGCAACGCGCCGTCACGACCGGCGAAGGGGTTGTCGCGCGGCACGCGGCCGTTGGTGTGCACGCGGATCGTCTTGCCCAGATGCGTGTGCAGCCGCTGCGCGTCGGTGCGTTCGAGATTGCCGTCGCCGACCGCGGTGACCAGCGTGCCATCGCCGAGCAATGCCAGGCGGCCGCCGAAATGCTGGCCGGCCTGCTTGGCCGGTTGCGAGGTGAAGATGGGCGTGACCGCGTGCAGACGCGTGCCGTCGAAACGCGCGCGCACCACGCGCAGGTGGTTCGCATCGGGCGTGCCGTGCGCGAACGACAGGTAGAGCAGGCCGGTCTGGGCGAAGTCGGGATCGACCAGGACATCGAACAGGCCGGCCTGTCCCATCGCCAGCACTGGTGGCAGCCCGTCGACGGGCGCCGGGCGCAACGCCGGCATGCCCGCGGCGTCGCGCTCGATCACGCGCAGACGGCCGGGGCGCTCGGTCACGAGCATGGCGCCGTCGGGCAGGAAGGCGAGCGACCACGGATGGTCGAGGCCACCGACGATCGTGTCGACGCGGTAGTCGCGGGTTTCGCCCATCACTGCGCCGGCGCACAGCAGCAACACGGCGATGGCCCACATGTGCCAGCCAGGGGCCGGATTCGAAGACCTGGACATCGCAGGCATGCACGCTCCACATCGGCGCCGCGACTGCGGCATCATCGGTCCATGATGCTGCAAGCCTGTCCACGATGCCGATGCGCTCCATGACCCGTTCGGTCGGCTGGGGCCGACGCCTCGCGCTGTTCGTCGTCGCGGTGCTGCTGGCCGCCGCTTGGGGCAGCGTGGTGCAGACGCAGTTCAACCTGCAGGCGCTGGTCGCGCTGGAGGTCGACGTGCCGATGCAGGTGCGCACGACGACCACGCTGCAGGATCTCGCCGGCTTCGGGCCTCTCTATGCTGGCATCGTGCTGGCCGGCTGGTTGCCGGCGTTCCTCGTCGCGGCGTTGCCGGTGCGCATGTGGCCGCAGTGGCGCGTGCCGCTATACGCCGTGGCCGCCGGCGTGGGCGTGATCGCTGCGATCCGCACGGTCGATGCATTCGCGCCGATGCCGGTACTGATCGACGCAACACGCGGACACGCTGGACTGCTGGCCATGGCGGCCGGCAGTGTGCTGGCGGGCGCGGGGTTCGCATGGTGGACGCGTCCGCGCCGCAGGCGTTTCTGAGCGAAGCGGTGCCGGGGGTTGCCGACCGGCGCGTCATCGCTGTATCGCCGGCAACGACGCGCGCCATCGATGTGCTGAATGCTCCGCCTTGCCGGCCGACTCACGGCCGCGCGTCGATGGTGCGTCCACGGCGATCCCCGCCGTTGGAGCCCATCATGCGCAACCCGAACCAGCAGCCGCAGCAACCCGATCAGCGCGAACCTCAGCACCAGGGTGACGAACGGCAACCGCAGCGCCAGGCACCCGGCCAGGGCAGCGAAGAGGAAGAATGAGTCGACGGTTCCGATACCGTCAGTCGCGATGCCCCGGCAGCCCCGGGGCATCGGGGATCAGGCGACCGCCTTGCCCAGATCGGCGATGCGGTAACCCGCACCGGTGATCGTGTGCAACAGCTGCACCGGCTGGTCCCGATCGACGGCCTTGCGCAGGTTGTACAGATGGCTGCGCAGCGTGTCCGAATCGGGCAGCGACAGGCCCCAGATTTCCTGCTCGATCTCGCGGCGGCTGACCACGCGCGGTGCCTCCCGCATCAGGATGGTCAGGATCTTCAGCGCGATCGGCGCCAGATTGAGTTCCTGCCCACCGCGCTGCACGCGCAGCGATGCCGGGTCCAGCACGAGGTCGGCGATCTGCAGCACCGTGGCGCCGACTTCGCGACGTTCGCGACGGATCAGCGCACGCACGCGCGCCTCGAGTTCCTTGATGTCGAACGGCTTGGTCAGATAGTCGTCGGCGCCGGCTTCGAGGCCTTCGATCTTCTCCTCGAGCGAATCGCGCGCGGTCAGCATCAGGATCGGTGTCGTGCTGCGATGCTCGGTCCGCAGGCGACGGCACACTTCCAGACCGCCAAGGCGCGGCAGCATGAGATCGAGCACGATCACGTCGAACGCGATCTCCGTCGCCAGGTTGATCGCATCGACGCCGTCAGCCGCGTAGTCGACCTCGAAGCCGCGGCTTTCAAGGAACTCGCCGACCGGCTCGGAGATGTTGCGGTTGTCCTCGACGAGCAGAATGAGACCGCCGGGACTGTGGTGCGCCATGGAACGACTCCGAAGACAGATGAAAGGTGCGCGACGCTCGCATGAGTTGGGTGCAAGGTGAGTGAAAGCGCATGTGCGTTTCCGCACATACAGCAGGAAGATGTGCGCACGTTCGAGGCCGTTCGCAACACGGGTATCCGGCGCCATGCGGCCGTGCCCGTAGGCTGGGCAACGACGCCGCCGGCGGCGCTTCAGTCCGCGAGCGCGGGCACCACGTCAAGTTCCGTCCGGTCGCGCCCGGCGTGCTTGGCGGCGTACATCGCGGCGTCGGCGCGCTGGAGCAGGGTCTCGGGCGTCGCGTCGTCTTCGCGCAGCGTCGCGATCCCTGCGCTGAGCGTCACTTGCAGGCCCGGTACGTCGAGCACGACGGCGGTGCCCGAGAGCATCGTGCGCAGTGCGTCGATACGGCTGCGCGCATGCGCCGGATCGGCACCCGGCAGGCTGACCAGGAACTCCTCGCCGCCCATGCGGGCCACGTGATCGTTGCTGCGGAACGCGCCACGCAGCGCGTGGGCGACGTGGCGCAACACGCGGTCGCCGCATTCGTGGCCATGCAGATCGTTGATGCGCTTGAAGTGGTCCAGGTCGAGGAAGGCGACGGTCAAAGGCGTGCCGTTGGCGCGCGCCGCCGCGATGCTGCGCTCGAGGTGTTCGAGCGCGGCGCGCCGGTTCGGCAGGCCCGTCAGCGCGTCGGTCTGCGCCAGGCGGCGCATTTCGTCGCGTTGCTGCCGCAACGCGCCCAGGCGCAGGGTCAGCACCATGCTGGTCGTCAGCGCCAGCCAGCCGCCCGCGAGCATCAGCACCTCGACCTTCCACAGCGCAAGCGCGGAGGGCGCGAAAGCCTCGGCCGCCCCCATCGCGAGGAACGGCGCCACACCGGCGAGCATCGGCGCGCCGCCGCTGCGGCCGCGTGCGATGGCGGCAACGCCGACGACGGCGAAACTGGCACAGACCAGGTAGAAGCCGACTTCGGTGCCGACCGACATCGCCGCCAGTACCGCGTGCGGCAGCAGCGGCGCGCTGAGCCCGGCGATGATCGAGGCGCGCGCCAGCCAGCGCACGCCCCATTCCACCCGCGGCACGCGGCGACGCAACCAGGACTGCCGCAGCAACGTCAGGGTGGTCACGCCGGCCAGGGCCAGTGCCAGTCCGATCGTCGCCTCGACCGCGAAGCCGCCTACGGGCAACCACGGCCGCGGCCATGCCCACAGGCCCGACAGCAGCGCCAGCCAGACCGCGAACAGGGTCGTCGTGACGGCGAAATTGAGGAAGCCGCGTTCGCGCGTGGCGACGAAATTCAGCAGCGACGACATGACCAGCGTCAGCACGATCGCCAGCGATGCGATGCGGATCGCGAAGCGGCCGATGTCGGCGCGTTGCACCGGCGCCGGTTCGCCCAGCTGGACGATCGGGCGCCACAACGGCAGCGGGTTGGCCTCGTACTCGACCTCGATCGGTGCGGTGTCGCCGGCATTGGGCACGAGCACCGTGCCGACACCGGCGCGAAAGCGCGAGTCGAGGGTGCGGGCGTCTTCGAGCGTGCCGCAGCGGTCGCGCAGGCCATGGCGGATGTCGACCTCGCCCGAGAGCGCGTTGAGCACGACGACTGCCTGCGGATGACCCGACCATCCACCCGCCGGCGCCGGCAGCGCGAGCACCTGGCGGCCGGGCCGGTGCGCGTGCACGCACTCGTGCTGCGCATCCGACTCGAGGGCCGGGCCACCGGTGACGACGGGCGCAGGCGTGCCGGCGCGCCCGCAGGCCGCCACCACGCACACCAGTGTCGTCATTGCGATGGACATCGCCATCGCCCGGCAACCACGCCTTCCCATCATCGTCCGCGCCGCTGACGCCCCGTCTCCCGGAATGGGAGCTTCGGGAAAGTGTAACGGCCGCGGCGTGCGTTTCATGAGCCGGGCGTCGCGCTTGCGCAGGTGTCGCGCGTCGCCAGCGACTAAGCTGTGGACCCCGCCAACGCTGCAACGCCCATGGGCGCACGCGCCATCTTCCATCTGTTCCTGCATGCCGCCGTGCCTGCGTTGCTGGCATGGCTGTTCTGGCGCGAGCGCTTCGGCCGCGCGTGGGCCTGGCTGCTGCTGGGCTGGATCATCGACATCGATCATCTGCTCGCCGATCCGGTCTATGCGCCGGGCCGCTGCAGCATCGGCTTCCATCCGCTGCACACGGTGCCGGCGATCGCGGTCTATGCGGGGCTGACGGTGCCCAGGCGTACGCGCCTGTTCGGAATCGGGCTGCTGGTGCACATCGCGCTCGACGCGATCGACTGCGCGTGGATGCACCATGCGCGCTGAGGGCGCGACGGTCCTGCTGGTCGGTGCGAGCGGGCTGGTCGGCGGTCATGTGCTCGACCGGCTGCTGGGCGAGGCGCGCGTCGGCCGGGTGATCGCGCCGGTGCGGCGTGCGCTGGATCGCGTCGGCGATCGTCTGCACGCGCCGCGGGTGGACTTCGACGCACTGCCCGACGATCCCACCCTGTGGACCGTCGATGCGGTGATCTGCACGCTCGGCACGACCATGCGTCAGGCGGGTTCGCGCGACGCCTTCCGCCGCGTCGATCACGACTATCCGCTGGCCGTCGCCGCGCACGCGCGGCGACACGGTGCGTGCGCGTTCGCACTGACGTCGGCGATGGGCGCCGACGTGCAGTCGCGCTTCTTCTACAACCGGGTCAAGGGCGAGCTGGAGGCCGCGTTGCAGACGCAGGGCTGGCCTTCGCTCACCCTTGTACGCCCCGGTCTGATCGGCGGGAATCGTGCGCAGTCGCGTCCGGGCGAGCGGGCGGCGGAAGTCGTGCTCGGCGCACTCGCGCCGGTGCTGCCGCGGCGCTGGCGTATCAGTCCGGCGCCGCACATCGCCGCCGCGCTGGTCGACAGCGCGCTGGCCGTGCGTCCCGGCTGCCACCTCGTCGATGCGGCGGCGCTCGCGTGACAGCGCCGATTCAAACGGTGGCTGATAGGGTCGATGTCCGGGCCGCTGCGCCCATCCGACCGGAACAGGGGCCCGCGATGCGCATCACGCCAGTGCTGTTGAGTTGCCTGCTCGCCAGCCCGTTGCTGGCACACGCGGCCGGAAACGACCGCGTCGACCTGAGCCTGCCGTCGCAGCCGATGTTCACCGGTGAGGCCGCCTTCGGTGGCGGCGAATACACCGGGCCGCGGACCGACACGCCCGGGTACCGCCGCGCGCGTGGCGACGATCTCGCACGGCCCGGCGGGTGTCCCACCGGGCCAGACGGCAGCGAGCGAACCGTCACCGGCAGCGTCACCACCGGCATCGGCTATTCCTCGCGCGGCGGCAACGCCAACTGGAACGAGGCCGACCTCCACATCTGCAAGGAAACCGTCAGCGACGCCGGCAACCTCAACACGATGCAGCTCAACCTGCGTCTGGGTCGCTACGACGGCCCGGGCTATCCCGGCGTCTACGGCGGCTTCGGGCCCTACGGCGGCTACGGCGTTGGCGCAGGCGGATACTTCGACGGCTTCGGTCCGGGCTACCGCGACATGTACGGGCCGTTCCCCGCGGGTCGCGTGCGCAACGAGTCCTGGACCGAGGGCCGCCAGCCCTGGCGCTGAGTACCTGTCCAGAGTCCTGCTGCGCTTGTCGGCTGGCGGGCGTGCGGTGCTCGAAATGCCTCACGTACCCGTACATACGCTGCGTGTTCTGCGCTCCGCCACGCGCCATCTGACTGCGCCCGCGACGGACCTTGGACAGTTTTTTTACAGATACCGCAGCCACGCCAGATCGCGGCGCCGTGCCTTGAACCGGGCGAAGGCCGCGGTCGGCGGCTGCAGCACCATCGCCAGCGCGATCGAGATCGCCACCAGCGTCGCCACGCTGTCGAAGCCGAAAACCGTACCCTTGTTGGTGCCCCACGCGGCGAACGCGCCCAGGTACAGCAGCTTCAGCACGAACAGGTGCAGCAGATAGAAGAACATCGGCGCAGATCCCAGCGCCGACAGCGGCTGCAATACGCGTGCGAGCGCGGGTGACTCGTAGAGCCGCAACAGCAGCAACCCGATGCCCAGCGTCAGCAGCACGAACTGCAAGGACGGCGGGTACTTGGTGACGTTGAACACCGACATCAGCGTGCGCAGCGCCTCGGCCTGCGACGCCCACGGCGTATCGCCGTAGACGTTCGCCCACCGCAGCAGCGCGAACCCCGCCAGCGCACCGACGCCGCTCCACACCAGCAGCGCGTGCCGGCGCGCCGGCGACGCGTCGCGTGCGAACCACGGCCCGGCGGCCCACCCCAGCGCGATGACACCGATCCACGGCAGGAGCGGATACGAGGTGCGGGCGCGCAGGCCGTCGCCGAACTGCAGCCAGTCGCGCTGATGCAGCACCGCCCACGGCGCGTGCAGCGGGTGATCGGCGGTCAGGCGCACGCCGTCGAAGAGGTTGTGGCCGGCGATGATCGCCACCGCCAGGGCCACCAGCGCCGCGCGCGGCAGCCACAGCAGCGCGGACAGGGCCAGCATGCTCAGGCCGATCGCCCAGATCACCTGCAGGTACACCGTCGAGGGCGGCAGTTCGAAGGTCCAGGCGAAGTTGATCAGGGTCAGTTCCAGCACGACGAGGAACAGGCCGCGCTTGAACAGGAACGCCGAAGCGGCACGTCGCCCGTCGGGCTTGCCGCTGGCGTAGAGCCACGCCGACAGCCCGGTCAGGAACACGAAGACGGGCGCACACAGATGCGCGAGCAGGCGGCAGAAGAACAGCGCGGGCGACGCGTGGGTGACGTCCACGGGATCGCCCATCTGCACATGCAGGAAGAAGGTCTCGCGCACGTGATCGAGCAGCATCAGCACCATCACGGTGCCGCGGAGCAGGTCGATCGAGGACAGGCGCGTTGTCGTTACGGCGGAGCTGGAGCTGAGGCGCACGGCTGAATCAAGGTCTTCAATCGTTAGATTATTACATAACACTCACGGTGCGCACCGCCGATCCGGCATGAGGCTGAACCGCGCGCCGGCTTGCCGACACGACCATGCCGCGCTGCTCACATTTGCCCACCTAGGCTGGATCGGGCCGACTGACGGCAGTCCCACATACAGCGGAGGCGATGATGACGATGAAGATTCCCCAGGGTGCCCTGATCGTGGTGGCGGATGGCGGCTCTGCCCGCGTTTTCAGCAACGTAGGCACGCAGGCCTCGCTGGCGCTGAAGCAGGAGGCACTGCTGGAAGGCATGAATCTGGACGATGAAGGTCCGTCCGGCTCGATGCCTGCGGAATCGAGTGCGTCGCAGCTCGACGAAGCCACGTTCGCCAAGCAGCTGGCCAAGGGCCTCAACGACGGCGCGCTGAAGAACAAGTACGAACACCTGGTGTTGATCGCCGATGCGAAGACGCTCGGTCGCGTGCGCCCGCTGCTGCACAAGGAAACCCAGCAACGCCTGATCGGCGACCTCGCAAAGGACCTGACCAACGCGCCGCTGGAAACGATCCAGAACACGTTGTCCTGAGCATGGCGAGCGACGGCTACCGCGAACATGCCCCGCCTCGCGAAGACATCGATGCGATGGCAGGCGCGGTGGTCGTCGAATTCGGCACCGACTGGTGCGGCTACTGCCAGGCGGCACAACCGGTCATCGCGCAGGCGCTCTCCGGCCGTGACGACATCACCCATCTGAGGATCGAAGACGGCAAGGGCCGTCCCTTGGGCCGCAGCTTCCGCGTGAAGCTGTGGCCGACATTGATCGTGCTGCGCGACGGGCGCGAAGTCGCGCGCGTGGTGCGACCCGCAGACGCCGCAACCGTGGTTCAGGCGTTGCGCGTGCTGGACTGACGCGAACGGGCGGTGCGCGGCGGCAGAGGCCCGCGATGCTTCGACACATGCGGATTGCCCGGCACGCTGAAACGCCACAGATGGTCGACCGCGTGACGGATGCCGATGCGGGTCGTCGCTATCGCTTCTGATGGCGACGGGGTGCCGTCGTCACCGATCCACAGGCGCGCACCCCGTTTCGTGATGTCGAGGCCACCATCGCCACGGTCAACGCCGAACGCCTGCGCCAGGCGCCCCGGTCCGGATGCCAGCGACATCGGCGTCGATGTGCCGCGTGCCTGCGCCATGAGCTCCAGTCCGGCCAGCGGCTCGGCCGCGCGCAGCAGCACGCCGTGCCCGGAGCGCTGGCCGCAGACGGCGTTGATCGCCCAGTGCATGCCGTAGATGAAGTAGACGTACAGATGTCCCGGTGCGCCGAACATCACCGCATTGCGCGGTGTCTGGCCGCGGTAGGAATGCGCGGCGGGGTCGTCCGCACCGCAATAGGCTTCGACCTCGACGATCCGCGCACGCCGGCCATCGTCGGCCACCAGCACCTTGTTGAGCAGTTCGGGTGCGACGGCCGACGCATCACGGGCGTAGAAGCGGCGGGGCAGGGGACGCATGTCGACAGCCTGCGCAGCCGCGCGTCAGCGACGCGCGAACATCGGTTCAAGCGTCGTGCGCGTCGTCGCGGCGCGCGATGAAGGTGATCTTGCCGGAAGTCTCCAGCACCGCCAGTTCGATCTCGGCGAGCGTCGCGTAGCCGGCCGAGCGACGCGCGATGGCGAAGTCGCGTTCGCTGATCGACTGCCGTGCGAGCTGTTCGCGATAGAGGTGGCCATGGCGCGCCAGGATGACGGGCGCGCCTTCGACGAGCCGGTCGAAACGCCGGCTGCGCGCGGACAGGCGACCGACCGTCCAGTTCAGGGCCAGCAGCGTCGCGGCGAGAATCAGGCCGCCGAGCAGCGAGGTGTCCTCACCGATCAGCGAGTTCTGCACCGCGGTGCCCAGCAGCACCACGACCAGCAGGTCGAACGGAGTGAACTGTCCGACCGTGCGCTTGCCGCTGACCCGCATCAATACCAGCACGACGGCGTACACCGCGATCGCACGCAGCACGAATTCCCACCAGGGCATGCCGAGTGAAAACAGACTGTCGAACAGATCGTTCATGGGCGCCTCCACGATCCGTTGAGGATCGGCATCGCTGTATCGCCTGACCTGCGTGGCGCAATAGTGAACGGGCACGGTCGCCGTTCCACACGGCTCCGTCATGCCATGGGCTCCAAGATGGCGCTGCATCCGGCCGCCCCTCCGGTCGATGGATACCGCAATGCCTCCTTTCAGCTTCACCCTGCGGCACAACGCCGCCACGTTCCACTGGGAACTCGCCGACGCCGGCATCGATGGCGCCCGTTCGCGTCACGTCACCCGGTCTTCGGCACTCGACATGCTGGCCGCCGATCCGCAGATCCTGCTGCGAGGCGCCACGGTGCGCGTGTTCGGCGCCGATGGCGGCTACGAACGCGAGCGGACCTATGTGGCCTCGCCTGTGAAGCACTCGCCGGCGAACATCGAGGCCTGAGTCCGCCGCCCGGTTTCACAAGGCCTGAATCCCGCCTGCTCGAATGTCGGTGGTCCGGAGGAGAGGGCGGGCCGCTGCGATGACGACGTTACGCCATGAAGTGCTGATCGGCGCGATGGTGCGCCTGTGCCGGGACAAGTACCCGGATCTCGAATGGAGTGACGTCGAACCGGTCATGCGGCGCATCTGGACCGCTGCCGGCTACGCGCCGCGCTGGGACCGGGTGCGCGATCTCGCCTGCCGGCTCTGGTGTCGCGCGTCGTGCGGATCACGCGGCCAGCCGGCGAGCACCGCGCCGTTGTCGCTCGCGGTGCACTGAGTTCCTGGCGCGTCAGTAGGTCTGCGGTGGATCCTGCGGCGCGTTCGGCGGCGGCGGATCCCGGCTCGGCTGCGGATCGCGCTCGGGATCGCCCGGCGTCGGCAACGGCGGATCGACCGGCTGGTCCGGCATCGGGTCGTGCATCGGATGGGGAATGCTGCCCGGCACGTCTTCGGACGGTGTCGGCGGGCGCGTGGGGTTGGGCATCTGCATGACGGTCTTCCGCTCGTTGGAGAGCGGTCAAAGTGGGTGTGCAGACAGCACGTGGGTGTGAATTCCGCAGACGCTTCACGCGACGCGCCGCAGGCTGACGCCATGCCGCCGTCCCTGCACGCAGTCCTTCATCGCCGCACCTGCAATGCGTAGGTTCGTGCAGGCCATCGCCGACGACGCGGTGCCGGATGTTCTGTCACGGGACGTCGCGACCGCGCTGGCGGATGCGCCGCCGCGCTACAACATCGCATCCGATGGCGATGCGCTGGTGCTGCGGATGCAGGACGGCGAGGTCGTCGTCGATACCGTGCGCTGGGGGCTGGTCCCGCGCTGGTCGAAACTGCCCGAAACCGCGTACAGCACGATCACCGCGCGTCTCAAGCGCGCACCGACCAGCCGCATCTATGCGCGGCCCTGGGCGTCGCAGCGTTGCGTCGTGCCCATGAACGGCTATTACAAGTGGGACCGCAGCGGCGAACGGCCGGTGCCGCATTTCATCCAGGCGCGCAACGGCGGCCTGTTGTTCGCGGCGGGCCTGTGGGACCTGTGGGAGCGCGAGCTGCCGCCACTGGCCTCGTTCGCGATACTGACCATGGAGAATCCGGCGATCCCGGCGCCGCTGTCGCCGGACGGCCCGCTGTTCCTGGCAGCCGATACGCTGCTCGACTGGATGGCCGGTCCCGCGCCCGATGCGCGGCGGCTGGCGCGCCTGCCACAGCCCGCGCTGGAGGCCTGGCCGGTCTCCCGACGGATCCGCAGCCGCGTCGTCGACGACTACACCCTGCTCGAGCCTGCCCAAGCCGAGGCGGAGGACATGCCGCTGGACGAGGCACTGGACGAGGACGACTGACGGAAATCTCACACGGCTCCGATAGGGTGGCGCCGACCCCATCGTCCCGGAGCTGCCATGTCGATTCTCCGCACTGCCTGCATCGCGCTGTCCCTTGCCGCCATCGGCACACCCGCATTCGCGCAGGACGCGCCGATCACCGACGCGCAGGCGGCCTACATGGGCGCGCACGTGTTCGACCGCCAAGTCGCGATCTTCCGCGAGTTCTGCGCGACGGACGCCGCGGGCGCGCAGGCGCTCGACACCGGCGTTGCGCAGTTCCGCATCAACAATCCCGACTACGTCGCCGCGAGCGCCGCCGAACCGGACACGCCGGCGTTCGCTGCGGCGGTGAAGGCCTTCGACAGCCAGTTCGACCAGGTCGCCGGCACCATGCGCACGCAGTTGCAGGGCCGACCGGTGGGACCGCAATGCACGCAGCTGGGCGATCAGCTGCGCCAGGCGCGTTTCGCGACGCTGCTCGAACAGGCCAAGCGTCGCTCCGCACCGGCAGCGACGCCGGCAACACCCTGACGCTTCAGAAAGCGGTGCCGTCGACGGGATCCCGCGGCGGCGCCGGCAACCGGAGGATGCGCGCGCGTGTCGCCGCATCCGGCGCCTCGCGCAGCACGTCCCAGTCCTGTCCGGACGGGTAGGCGCCGACCACGCGGAAAGTCTCGTCCGCCTCGAGGCGGCAATGGCCGGTCCCGGCCGGCAGCATCAGCGCATCGCCGGCCTCGACGCGCACTACCTGTCCGCCCGGCCCGCCCAGCAGCAGCCGCGCGCTGCCGGCGTACACGCCCAGCACCTCGTGCGCGCTCGAGTGGTAGTGGTGGTGGTCGTAGACCCCGCCGCGCCAGTCCGGCGGCCAGCCGTGCGCGTCGAACATTGCCTCGAATGCGGTCGCGTCCGGCACGCTGCCATCGGCCAGACGCAGGCCGCGATAGACGCGCACGGGGATCGTGGGATTGTTCGGCACCCAGTCGCGGGGCGCCAGCAGCAGGCGTTCGATGTGCATCGCGGAAGTCCGCAGGACGGCTGCAGCGAGCCTGCGTCACCTCACGTCGGTGCGCCGGCAATGTGCGGTGCGCTCAGCCCTGCAGCGCGACGTGCAACGGCGCGTCGACATCCCACAACGCGCTTCCGCGCAGCGCGGGCAGTTCGACCAGCACGGCGGCGCCGACGACGGTCGCCCCTTGCCGCTGCGCCAGCGACAGCGCGGCGCGCAGGGTGCCGCCGGTCGCCAGCACGTCGTCGACCAGCACCACGCGCGCGCCGGGCTGCAGGGCATCGGCGTGCATCTCCAGACGGTCGCGGCCGTACTCGAGCGCATAGTCGTGCGCGATCACCTGCGCCGGCAGCTTGCCCGGCTTGCGCACCGGCACGAAGCCGGTGCCCAGCGCCTGCGCGAGCGCCGCGGCGAAGATGAAGCCGCGCGACTCGATGCCGATGAAGGCGTCGGGCACCGCATCGCGCCACGGCGCCGCCATCGCCTCGATCGCACCGGCGAACCCGCGCGCATCGGCGAGGACGGGCGTGATGTCCTTGAACGCGATGCCGGGTTTGGGGAAGTCGGGGACTTCGCGGATCAGCGACGACCAGTGCGGCATCGGGGTGGGGTTCGTTCCGGGGGCGACGATGATGGCCGCACACCGGTTCGGACACAATGCGGGCATGCGCGACGCCGTGTCGCGCGCTGCCGCCGGTGCCGCCATGCCCACAGTCCGTCGAGTGCCGTTCCGGTCGCTGGCCATCGCGCTGCTGGCGGTCTGCATGTTCGCGGCCGCCTCGTCCGTACAGGCACGCACGATCTGGCGCTGCGTCAAGGACGGCACGGTCAGCCTGTCGACCGCGCCGGAGCCCGGTTCGAAATGCGAGGCGCGCGAGATTCCCGACGATGCGGTGCAGACCCCGAACCTGTGGGGCGCGATGGGCGTCTTCAGCGGCGTGCTGTACGAACGCGAGCAGGACGGTGTGCGGGTCTACGGCACGCGGCGACTGCCGGGCGCGCGCGAGTACCTGCGCTTCACCGCGCAGACACCGCCGGGCGAACCGGCGCACGAGGGACTGGGCAACGTCGGCACGCCGCAGCTCGCGCCGCATTCGGCACTGTTCGCGGCGAATGCGAAGACCTATGGCCTGGACGAAGCCTGGCTGCGTGCGATCGCCCATGCAGAAAGCGGCTTCGATGCCGATGCGGTGTCGTCGAAGGGCGCGCGCGGCGTCATGCAGTTGATGCCCAATGTGATCGCCGACTACGGCGTCGAGGACCCGCACGCGCCGGCCGAGTCCATCCGCGCGGGTGCGCAGCACCTGCGCAGCCTGCTGCGGCGCTACAAGGGCGACCGCACGCTGGCGCTGGCGGCCTACAACGCGGGCATCGGCACGGTGGACCGCTTCGACGGTGTGCCGCCTTATGCCGAGACGCGCGCCTACATCGCCAAGGTGCAGGCCCTGTACGTGCGCTACCGGGCGGCGATGGGCAATCCGGTCGAACGTCCCGCGCTCTGAGGCGCGGAAGAAAAAAAAAGGCCGCGGTCGCCCGCGGCCGTCGATCATCCGCGTGGGCGATCAGCCCTCGCGCGGTGCCAGCCGGATCAGGCGGCCGTCCTTGCCGTCCTCGATCACGTACAGCGCGCCGTCCGGTCCCTGCTGCACGTCACGGATGCGGCCGCCCATGGGGAAACGCTCGGCCTCGCGTGCCGACTCGCCGTCGATCTCCACGCGCACCAGCGTCTGGCCCGACAGGCCGCCGATGAAGGCGTTGCCGCTCCAGTCGGGGAACAGCGTGCCGCTGTAGAACATCAGGCTCGACGGCGAGATGACCGGCGTCCAGGTGATCGCAGGCTTCTCGAATTCCGGGCGCGTGTCGTGGTCGGGGATCGGCTTGCCGTCGTAATGGTCGCCGTTGGAGACGATCGGGTAGCCGTAGTTCGCGCCGCGCTTGACGAGGTTGAGTTCGTCGCCGCCGGCCGGCCCCATCTCGCTGTTCCACAGGCGGCCCTGCGCATCGAACGCGATGCCCAGCGGATTGCGATGACCCAGCGACCAGACCTGCGAGGCGATCTCGCCCTTGCCTGCAAAGGGATTGTCGTCCGGCACGCTGCCGTCGTCGTTGAGTCGGATCACCTTGCCGAGGTTCGACAGCATGTCCTGCGACGGGTCGAACTTCTGGCGCTCGCCCGACGAGATCCACAGCTTGCCGTCGCCATCGAAGGCGATGCGGTGGCCGTAGTGGCCGTTGCCGCTGACCTTGGGCACCTGGCGCCAGACCACCGACACGTCCTGCAGCGTGCCCGCGTCGAGATCGAGACGGCCTCGCGCGACTGCCGCGCCGCGACCGCCGTCGCCGTCCTCGGCGTAGCTCAGATAGACGATGCCGTTCTCCGCGAACTGCGGATGCGGCTTGACGTCACCCAGACCGCCCTGGCCCGCATAGGCCACGGTCGGCACGCCCGAAATCTCGCGGGTTTCGCCGCCGGGCATCGACACGTGCTTGAGCACGCCGTTCTTTTCGGTGACCAGCACGCTGCCGTCGGGCAGGAAGCCGATCGCCCACGGTTCGTTGAACGTGGCGATGGCGGTGCTCGCGAACGGCAGGCCTTCGATCGCATCGCCGGCGGGCGTCGCGGCGTCGGCGGGCGTGTCGGACTGCGTCTGCGGCGCTGTGGTCTGCGCGGCACCGTTGGCGGCGTTGCCGTCGCAACCCGACAGCCAGAACAGCGATGCGGCGAGCGTGGTGAGGATGAGCGGGCGGGCGTGCTTCATGCGTGGCTCCGTGGCGCAATCGGGGAAAACCCGAGTGTCGCACATGGTCCTGGACGGGCCGGTGTGCGCTAGTCGAACCCGCGTTCCGTAAACGTTGTGTTCGGTTCAGCGGTTCGGACAGTCGGAGTCGCACTGCAGGCGACACATCGTGCACCCGTGCATCGCCGACATGACGCGATCCACGCGCGCGCACTCACGCCGGCTGAATTTTCGCCTAGGCGCTCGAGAGGCCGGTGTGGTTAAGCGCTCGTAAGTCGCTGCGGTTCCGGCCGGTGCGCCATTCATTCGGGCGACTGCAAGGTGGGTTCGTGCGGTGATCCACGACGAGGATGCATCACCACCCGCGCAGAACCTTAAGTTTCGACACTGGAGAAGACGCTCATGAAGAACGCACGCAAGCCGCTGATCGCAACCATCGCCCTGGGTGTTGCCATGGCCATGCCGATGGCCTTCGCGCAGGATCCGACCGCCTCCACGCAGGACGCCACCCAGCCGCCGCCGACCACCACGCAGGACTATGCGCAGGACGCGACGGCCGAAGCGCCGCAGGCCCAGCAGGGCCAGGTGACATGGGCCGACCTCGACACCGACGGCGACGGCAAGCTGAGCCAGGCCGAAGCGGCGGGTCTCGAGGGACTGGCGCAGGTCTTCAGTGAAGTCGACGCCGACGGCGACGGCTTCATCACGCCGGAAGAGTATCGCGACTACGTGAACCGTCAGGCCGCAGGTGCCGGTGCCGCGGAAGAGTGATCCGCGTGATCGCGTGAACCGACGCGATGTTCGAGAGGGCGGCCTTCGGGCCGCCCTTTCTCATGGCGATCGCGAGTGCGGCACGCATGTGGAGGCCGGGGTATCGCAGCGCATAATCCACGCATGACACAGATCCGACTGGTCGGCTTCGACGCCGACGACACCCTCTGGCGCAGCCAGGATTACTTCGACGAGGCGCAGGTGGAGTTCGAGCGCATCGTGGGCCATTACGTGGACCTCGCCGACGTGCGCGTACTCGACGCGCTGTACGCGGTCGAGACGGCGAACATCGCGATCTTCGGTTACGGCGTGAAGGGCATGGCGCTGTCGATGATCGAGTCGGCGACCCAGATCACCGGCGGCCGTATCGCCGCACTCGACCTGCATCGCATTGTCGAGATGGCCAAGGGTCTGCTGCGTCATCCGGTGGAACTGCTGCCGGGGATCCGTCGGGCGGTCGAAGCGGTGGCCTCCGAGTTCGAAGTGGTGCTGATCACCAAGGGCGACCTGTTCCATCAGGAAGCGAAGGTTCGCGACTCGGGGCTCTCGGATCTGTTCCGGCGCATCGAGATCGTCAGCGAGAAGGACGCGCCGACCTATGCGCGCGTGCTGGCGGAGTTCGATGCCGGCGCCGGGGAGTTCCTGATGATCGGCAACTCCCTGCGGTCCGACATCGCGCCGGTCCTCGCGCTCGGCGGCTGGGGTGTGCACATGCCGTATCGCACGACTTGGGCGCACGAGACCGAGGCGGAAATCGCATCGGGCGAAGCGCGCATGTGTGTCGTGGCCGAACCTGCCGAGCTTCCCGCCGCGGTCGCGTTGCTTGCCGCGCGTGCGGATGTGCGCTGATCGTCGTCCCACGCGCTGCAAACGCTTGCATCGCCGGTAAACGTTTACAGTTTGAACCGTTTGTTTACGCGACCGGCTCGCAGCGGCTGCAGGCAGTGAAATTGCACGCCTGTTCATCGCCGGAGCGCCATGTTCGATCCATCGGGCCGCCGCGGTGGCGGCCACTGGAGAGAACGCCATGACGACACATGCACTGACCCGTTGGCTCGCCCCCGGTCTCCTTGCGGCAGGCCTGAGCGCCGCCGCGTTCGCGCCGGCGCCGGCGCATGCGCAGTCGAACGACGATCTGGTGCAGGTCATCGTCGACGTCGCGGATGTGGTGCTGCGCGGCAACCAGCCTTACTACCGCGGCGACTACGACGATCGTCTGCGCGTGTCCTACGACCATCGCGGCCGCCCGACCTACTACCGCATGGCGCCGCGCTACGACAACCGCTACGACGCGCGTCATTACCGCAACGGGCCGCCGCGTCATGCGCCGGCGCACGGCTGGCGCGAGAAGCAGGTCCGCCGCGAAACCTGCGACCGCCGCGGTCGTTGCACGGTGCAGTATTACGACCCGCGTCAGGACCGGTCGCGCGATCGCCGCTGGCGCTGATCGACGCGCCACAGCACGCAGTTCCACCGGCGCGCCGCAGTCACTTGGCTGCGGCGCGTTTCTGTTAGCGTGGCCGCATGCGCTCTGCATCGATCCGCCGCCGCCCGCTCCCGGCCCGCCGTCTCGTCGTCGCGGCCTGTCTGCTCGCCATCGTCCCGGCATTCGCTGCCGAGCCCATGACCTGCGAATTGCGCTTCAGCGCCAGCCAGTGGTCGAGCCAGCACCGCGCCGCGCGCGGCGCCGGTGAGCTGCAGTGCGCCGACGGCCGCACGCTTCCCGTCCGGGTCAGCGTGCGGGCGCGCGGTGGCGATGCCGTGCGCATCGAGGCAGGGGCGGCCAGCTTCAGCAACGTCGAGGATCCGCGTGACGTCTTCGGCGCTTATGCGGCCAGTGGCCGGGTGGGCGCGGATGTCGCCATGCGCAAGGGCGCGATTTCGCTGCACGTGACCGGAACAGGCGACTGGTGGCAGCAGGGCGGTCGCCCGGGCACGCTGGTGATCGCCGCGCGTTGAGACCGCTCCCGCATCGGCGGGGGCCGCGACAGTGGGCCGGGCGAACGCGGTTCCGGAACGCCGGAATGGGCCATTGTCGCGGCCAATATGACGGTCGATGTGCCGGGTGTCAGCTGCCTCTCCAGCGCGTCACGCCGCCAGGCCGGGCCTGGCGTGCGCGGGCGGTGGACTCAGTCGTTGCGCGGTTGCACGTCGGCCGAGCGCGGCAGTTCACGCAGGGTGTGTGCCGCATCCAGGCCGATCCGGGCGGCCACCCGGTCCACCGCGAGCCACCAGGCGCCGAGCAGCGTCGCGGCGACGGCCAGTCCGATCCCCCAGCGCCATGCGCGTGATGCGCGTCGATGTCCGTGTCGGGTCTGCATGGTCGCGGTCGTCCCCGTAATGGCGTTGCGGTATGGTCGTGCGCCGCGTGTCGCGAGGGCGTCATCGGGCGTTTGTCCCTGCTGTCGGAAACGGATGTCCACGCCGGGTCCGGCCATTCCAGGAGCGTGTCATGTCGATCGCCAGAACCTTCGCCGTTGTCGCGCTGCTGGCAGGCCCGGCCGGTGCCGTCTCGGCGCAGTCCGCATCGCAGGCGATACCGGCGCAGGCGCCTGCTTCGACCGTGCCCGCGGCATGGTCGGCCGACACCGGGGACGCGTGGCTCGACACCTGGCTGGCCGACAGCAACACCTACGCCGCGCGCTATCGCGGCGCCTTCGTCGACGAGCTCGTGCGCTATCAGGGCGCGCCGCGCCCGTTCGTGACCGAGCTGCTGGATGCGGGCGTACGGCCCGGCGACGTGTATCTGGCCTGCGCCACCGCGCAGGCACTCGGACGGACTTGCCGGGAGATCGTGGCGCAATGGCGGCTGGCGCCGGCGGGCGGCTGGCGCGAGGTGCTCGAGGGGCTGGACGCAGGCGCCGGCAGCGACGCGCTCGCCCGCGTGCGGCGTGGGTTGGTCGCGAGCTTCGACCGCTGGGCGCGGCCGATCCGCCTGGACGCGGCCTTGCGCCGCGCGTTCCCCGACCGCGAGCGCTGAGCGGTCCGGGTGCCGCATCGCGCGGCATCCGGAACGCGGTGCGATCAGCCGATCGCCAGCGTCTTGTTCTTGCGTTCGGCCAGACGCTTCTCGAGATAGTGGATGTTCTGTCCACCGGCCGCGAAGCCCTGGTCGCGCATGATCCGCTGCTGCAGCGGAATGTTGGTCTTGATGCCGTCGACGACCATCTCGCTCAGCGCCACGCGCATGCGCGCGATCGCGGTCTCGCGGTCCGGGCCGTGCACGATCAGCTTGCCGATCATCGAGTCGTAGTTCGGCGGCACCGCATAGC
>ENA-UOWK01000393-UOWK01000393.1-bioreactor-metagenome-genome-assembly--contig:-NODE-393-length-28488-cov-47.833468_pt1 | contig 28488 bp, 8 predicted proteins | sample MGYA00238157_ERZ761612 | MGnify/ENA primary metagenome ERZ761612 (study PRJEB28901, sample SAMN06268035) | bioreactor metagenome | isolation source: Joint BioEnergy Institute, California, USA | place... | reverse complement strand
ACACTGCCAAGGTGTAGTGACTGCAATACTGTTGGGCATATACAGACTTGATGCCTGAATCACTCTAATTCTTGATTTTGTAAATAATTGCTGTTTTGGGTCAATAATAAAGCTTCAGATTCTATATAGTATTCGCATGGGTGGGCGGGTGAGCGGTTCGGTTGGGTGAGCGGCTTGCTTATGGGTTACATTAAGCCTTGTCTTTCATAAAATGCTGTTCTACAAGCTGTCAACCAGCATTAAAAAGAGAAATGCATCTATTGAGAACATTTTAATAGCTGCCAAGAGACTATATTGTGCTTAGCAAGCTGATTAAGTGTATAAAAAGATGATTGAGTAGTTAGATCAACAATTAGCAAAATAGGCACTATCACAATACAGCACATATAATATATTAAATCATATTAAAGTCCTAACTGTTAAGCAATTAATATCTAGTATATACAGCATCAATTTTGAATTTGTTGTTGCATAACTTATTATTTAATGTATTTAGTGGCGTAAAGTGGCCCACTCAGTTGTGCGGCTTCCTTGGTAGTTGATTATATTAATATCTACTTATTATTAATTAAAATATTTACTAGCTTTTTCACAGTTGAACTTCTTAAGAGATTAATATATTGGACCTAGCTACAGCAAGAGACAAAATTAAAATTATTCTTAAGTTTAAATTTTTATATATATTAATTGATCTTAAACATTATCGATATTAGTTTAATTAGTTAGTTTTATAACTATATATCTAATTATAGCTATCTAATTAAGCTATTCCAAAAATGAATACTTCTACAATATATACCTTATGAAGTTAATGTATATACAGAAGATTTATAAAATATACTATAATAGAAAACTCATCAGCTAAGAAATTAAGAGCTTAATTTACTGGACTTAATAAACTTTATGAACAATATTTTAATAAATGCTTAAGAGCCCTGATCTGAAGCTCTAATTCCTTAATATTATAAGATGCTTCAGAGATCTAAGAGCTGACTAATTACTGTAAGATATAGATAATAGTATCTTTATCTGAATATGAAGTCATAAAAGCACTTAATCTAACTGATATAAAACCAGTTTAGTAGCTACAAATCTGCTACAAATATTAAATATAGATAGAGCTTCTGCTCATACAGATTGATATATAATAAAAAGTCTTACTCATTAATATATTGATGCTTTGCTAAAGATTAGATTTAACTCTCTGCTCATATATCTTTTTAAAGATACAAAACAGTCAATATTAAGTCATTAAAAAAGATGTAAGAAATAGGACAGTATATATAGTGGAATAATCATATTCTAAATGCAGAATTAACTAAATTCTAATATAATATAACTTTAATGACTATCAAGAATTAAAGTTAATTAATATTTGCCAATAATATAAATCTAAATATGCTTATAAGATGTCTCTTTTACTTAAAGCAAGTTAAGTTGATTATTTATTCAGTTATTGATTTTAATTATCTAGTCTGATGATATATCTCTATATTAAGAGATAAGGCCTATTTAGATGAATTAATTAATTTAATTACAAATATTTGTAATTTTTTAGCTATATAAATTTAATATAGCTAGTTGATTAATTTAATCTAGTAATTATTTTTGACAATTAATATCATATTTAAGTGTCAAATTATAGGGGTATCAACTGGGTAATAGCTGATAAAGGTCTTCTTAATGTGAGCAAAGTAGGTAGAAGCCATGAAAGAACTAGTTGATTTTCTATAGATTCTAAGATCTGCTTGAAAATAAGACACAGTAGATTAGATACATGCTTGAGTAAACAGTTCTATTTATGCCTTCCTCCTGGTATACCATTTTATATACCTTCCATCAGTATACTTGGATGGCATACTCATACCTTTCCACATGACTTCCTGATGGTATACAGCTGGTTGTGCAACAGTCCTTCCTTGTTCATCCTTTCATTGACTCTTTGCGCCAACCCCGCTCACCAGGGTTTCTTTTATCTTCTGACAAAAAGTCAGTCTCATCAAAGTTATAAATATCTTAATCAATTATATTATATTGTTAAATAATAACCCACACACATTGAAATCATTTATAGATGATCTTTAAATCTTTATATTAAGTCTGTCAATAATTATATTTGCAGTTATATTTTAATTGAAGCTTAAAATAATGTTTGACAAGGTTTTGTACTCAATATTTATTAATAATAATTGGATTTAGCTGATTTTATTTAATAAGAATAATGTAATCAGACACTGACCCAGACAGGACACCAAGCCAGATAGCAAACTCACTCATCAATGCCAATATATTGAAAAATTAGATATCTAACAGCACTACCCAAAATTGAAGCCATATAATTATAAGCTATTTTCTAGGACATTTAATTCTAGTATGGCCAATCACGTTGCAGTTACTATATTGTGACTTATTTTTTAAAAAAGGCTCTGAATCCTGTTACTCAACTACTCTCATCTGTATTTATTTAGCTTCCTGAGCATGTTTCTTGTCCTCAGCATCTGTTAGAATATTTTTAATAGCAATATAGAATCTAGCTGTCTCTTACTTTCTTTTCTAATATTAATTAGCTGTATAAAGCTTCTGAACCTGCTGCTAAAGCATAATAACTTTATGCATTATTTTTTTGCTAGTTGACTGATTGCTTGACTTAATAGGCTCTAAGAATTACAGTTAGCTAGATATTTAATTAACTGCATCTGATACTGCAGATTCTGAGTTGAATATAGTAGTATCAGCTCAACCATCTCTTTATATTACTTAATCAACTTGCAGTGCACGATGCAGTCTCTTTACATATAAAATCTAGATATATTTCTCTTTTTTAATATTGATTAACAGCTTGTAGCTTTTCATTTTTCTGCATGAAAAACAGCACTACATATTACAATTTGAGAGCTCTTAACTAGTTGATTAAAACTTATTTTGCTGGATTTAATAAGCTTTATAAATAATGCTTCAGAAAACATTTAAAGTCCAGATCTGAAGCTTCAATTTCTTAGTATTATAAAAGGTTTTAGAGACTTAATTAAGATGCTGGTTGATTGCTGTGAGATGGAAAAAATATTATAAATATTTTATTTAAACATAAAGTTGCAAAAGCACTTAATTAATATAAGATTAGTTCAGTAGCTGCAAATCTACTACAGATGTTAAATATAAATAAACCTTTTTCTTGCGTAATATAAATATAAAAGTTCTGTTTATTAATATAATTGATGCTCAGTCATAGACTAGATTCAATGCTTTAATTAGATATCTTTAAAATGAAAAATAGCCAACATTATGTGATTGAAGATGAGAGGAATGCAATAATATATAATAAAATAATCATATTCTGAATGCAGTGTTTGATTCAAATTTAGATATAATATGATTTTTATATTATTAAAGATCAATAATTAATACTTATCAATTGCACAGATATAAATATGCTTATAAAATATTTTTTATTTACCGTAAATTAATTAATGTTGATTATTTGTTTAGTTATTTTTATTGACATTGATCATTTAATGTAATAATATATTTTTATATTATAAAGCTTAATGTATCTTTTCTGGAAATATAATTATAAAAGACAAAGCTTATTCAGATAAGTTAATTAATTTAATTATAGTCATTTATAATTTTTTATATAAATCTAGCACAGCTAGCTGATTGATCTAAATCAATAACGATTTTAATAATTGATATTATATTTATTTGAAAATCTGTCTTAATCAAAATTGTAGATACTTTAATTAATCACATTATATTATTAAATAATATTTCACATATATCAAAATCATCGGACAAATAATCTTTAAATTTTTAATGTAATCTATAAGCAAGAGCCATATATAACCAAGTGCCACACAATCCTCAACCTATAACATGTTCAATAGATTTAGATCAAGATGTCAATATTACAATACAATCAAGATACTTCAAAAAATAAAATTCTTTTAGTTATTTAAGCTTTTAAAAAAGATCAATGTTACAGCGCAAACCTAGTATAAAGGAAAAGAGGGGTATAACATACAGGGAAGGCTCACATAGATTAAATGAATCTATCCAGCACCTCAATCCTAACAAGATCTTTGATCTAACTCTCAGAATAATCCAAATAACCTATTAATCCAAACAGACAACCATGTATATAATAATGCTTGTTCTAGATAGAATCAGACCCTTGTGATCAATTCATGCAAGCAATAGGACACCTCAAGATAGCAATAGCACTCTGTTATTTATCCATATCTGATATTCTTATCTCTTGTTCTTAAGATAAACTCTATAATCTAAGGACCATTCTAGGCCTGTTGTTAACAATACTTTAACCGCTATTTTTATGAGAGGCAAGATAAGCTTCAGAGATAAAAGAAATAGAACAAATATAAAAGCTTGGCTAGACAATAAAAGAACTTTAAAAACAGATCAAATAATTGCAGAAGCAGTTACAGAGACAGATCAATAAAAATATGCAACTTTAGAACTAGATTAGCTTCTTAAAGCAGTGAGCACATTGGAATATTATTAATGCCTTGGCATCAACAGTGAAAACAGCTTTTAATCTTAATCTAGCTTATTAAACTAAGATTGTAAAACCTGATCTCTATTATGGAGATAGAGAAGCTTCAGATATTTATATTGCAATTAAAATTACTTTTCTAATCCTCAGGACTTCTTAGATAAAAATGAAAAATTATATTTGCAGAAATCTATTTTTATAGCATGACAGCTTAGTGGTTTAAATTCTATATTAAGGATTGCATAAAGAAACTTCTGGAGAAATGATAATTTGAAACCAATATAATGTTTGAAAGCTTTATCATTTTATTGCCAAAATAAAGCAGAACTTCAGAGACCTTAATAAAGTGAAAGACTATTTATATAGTCATGATTCTTTGACAAAGAACCTCAATTATTAATTACACCACAGAATTTGCAGTTGCTGCAAGCTCCCTAGCATTCTTTGGTGTCTCAGCAATTCAGCTAGATGACTGATTGCTATGAGATGTGCCTGGTGGTGTAGGTGTTTTCAATTGAATATGAAGCTGGTCAAGCACCTGCTCTGGCTTATATGGAACCAGGCCTGATGCAGCAAATCCACTGCATATATTAGATGCAGTCAGAACTTGTGGGTGTACTTGCTGGTAGATAGTAATGAAATCCTCCTTGTTAATATAATTGATGCTATGCTGCATATAGATCTGGGTTTGCTGCCTATATGCATGTTTTAATGGCTCAAAGCAGGCAACATCAAGTGATTGTAATAGATGTGAAGAATGTGGTGATAAATATAGAGGAATGATCATGTTCTCAGTGTAGAATTGATCAAATTCAGCAGATGTATAGCTGCCATAGCTATCAAGAATTAGCAGGCAATATCTGCCTGCTGTACAAGCTTTAGTATGCTTATTAAAGACATTTCTTAGTCAAAGCATCCCTAGCTTATTAGTAGTCCATTTATTATTGCTAGTCCCAATTGCCCAGCCCTTTAGTAGATCTGGATACCAATTAGATTGGTGATTCTTGCTAGCAAAGATGATCATTGAGGACAGGGCCCAGCCAGCTATATTGATTATCTCAATCACAGTTACCTGTAATAACAGGCCTAGATAACTAGACCAAAGAGGGGTTGTTGGTTTATCTTGAAGACAAGAAACAAGGGGGTGAGCAATATAATAGCAAGAATAGACCTGTGTTACTAGCAATGTCTATATAACAGGTTGCTATGTGAGTCGACCACAAGGGTCAGATTCTGTCTGAAAGGAGCATCATTGTATACATGCCTCTTCCCCAAGTCTTGGTGATTATAGTGATCATGGTGATTATGGTGATCAAGGTGATTGCAGTTAGTCACATGCTGATCAGTTCCTTCTCTCGGTCCTATAATTATCCAGTCTTTGTATGGCAAGATCCATAATATTACCCATTCTCAATTCTCTGATTGTATTGCTTTAGGCTGGCTTTTAGATTCAGAGCCAGTAACAACTTTTGCTGTTGATATTATATCTATTAAAAAGCTAGTCTTATCAAAGTTATAGATATCCTGTTTAGTAATGCCATATTTTTGTACAGCCTCCAGAACACACTGAAACCACTCTTTAATAAGCTTTGGATCTTCACATAGAGCCTGTTGATGATCATATCTGTGGCTATATTTGGATTTGAGCTCATGGTGGTGATTAATAAATTTTCAAACCCAATATTGGCCAACAGTAGCTGGTGCATTCAACTGGCTAGATAGTAATAGACTGGCCATATCTTGTACAATGGTGATTTGTGGCGGTAGTCCCTGTTGGTTCATTGATAATATCCATTTGACAAGCATAGATTCTTCAGTGGTGGTGAGCTTTTTGCTGTTTGGTATTGCATCTACACGTGCAGTACGCCCGTGTAGGCGGTTGTAGAGTGTTGAATGTGGCACATTATATGCCTGTGCAGCAGCCTGTATGCTTTTAAATTGACCATCATTGAAAGCTTTAATTGCAAGCAAGATATGGCCCTCTTGATGAACTGCTGAATCTGCTGTTTTGTGTGGCATTTTGGTGGTTGAAGTTGATGAGTGCATCATGTAATTTGGTGAGGTGTTTCACTCAGTGATCTGTTTTGCTTGGTGATTGATTATGTTATTTGCTCCTGGCTACAACTCAACACTTTAATCTATTATTAACATGCCTCCTAAAACAGCAGATTCTGCCTTATAAAGAAGGCTGTATTTTGCTTCCATTAAGACTATTAAAAATGATCAAATACAAGTATAAAAGCAGCTGCAGCTATATATGATATACTACTTTTAACACTTAAAATATTATATTTATAGGTATACTGCACATGTAGGTTTAATACTAAATAGTTAAAAGCTTACTACTACTGAAGAATCTTTACTTATTAAATAGATATTAAATATAGATTAATAGAGCCTATTATTATATCAAGTTACTATATACAATAAAGTCAATTTAATATTATTTAATTAAAAAGAAGCCATCTTCAACAGTCAGTAAGGAATGGATAAAAAGATTTATTGAATATTATAAAGAACTTCAGTCTAAATACAATCACAAATATGGTACCCGGGGCGGCCAATGGCAGGGGGCAGAAGACGGGAAGAACAGGAACAGTGGGCCGCCCTGAAAGCTTCAGGAAGTCACATTAATAAGCTTAATATAAAGATCTAAAAATTATCAAAAATAATTCTAGCTTATTTATAATAAATATTATACAATAATATAATATTCCGGAACAAGATATTTACAACTTTAATAAAACTGATTTTTAAATAAGTATAATATTTATAGTGAAGATTATTGATTATATTAGAGCTCCGCGGCCAGATAATCAGGAATAAATAATAACTATTAAGATAATTAATATAATATAATCAACCACTGAGTGAATCACCCCACCAAATGAATCACCCACATACCACCTACTATATTCAATAACTAATTATATAACAGCAACCCCAAAAATTGAAGCTATATACAGTAGAAATCAATTGTTGAGCAATTATAATATTGAACTCTGGTATGATCTAGTATATTGCATGTGCTGCACTGTGGTGTTGCTTACTTGCTGATTGTGGATCTAATTGCTCAACCATCTCTTCATATACTTGATCAGCTTGCTGTGTATGTTGCAGTTTCTCTGCATCTGTTAGAATGCTTTCAGTAGCTATATAGGATTTAGATGCATTCCTCTTTCTTTTTTGATGTTTATTGACAGCTTGTAGCTCCCTATTTTCCTGTGCAAGAAGGACAGCATTATATATTACAATCTGATAATTCTTAATTAGTTGATTAAGAGCTTGCTTTGCTGGACTTGATGAGCTTTATAAATAGTGTTTTAATAAGCACTTAAGATTGATCTGAAGCTCTAATTCCCTGATATTATAAGATGTTTCAGGGATCTAGGATGCAGATTAATTGCTTTGAGATATAGAAGATGATGTAGATGTCTTCTGAATGTAAAGTTGTGGAAGTACTTGATCTGACTAATATAAGACCAGTTTAGTAGCTGCAAATCTACTGCAGATATTAGATATAGATAGAGCTTCCTTTCTTGCATATTGATATGCAATCAGAAAATCCTGTCTATCAATATAATTGATGTCCAGTCACATACTAGATTTAACCCTCCGTGACCATATATCTTTAAGGATGGAAAGCAGCCAACATCAAGTGATTGAAGAAGATGAGAGGAATATGATAACATATATAATAAGATAATCATATTCTACATGCAGAACTGATCAAATTCAGATGTGATATAACTTTTATCATCATTAAAGATCAATAATTGACATTTGCTAATTGCATAGGTATAAATATGCTTATAAAATACCTCTCTCATCCAAAGCAAGCCAAGCTGATCATTTATTTAATTATTTTTTTCTGATACCAATTACCTAGTCAGATGGTATATTTCTATACCATGAAGCTTGATGTGTCTTTCCTGCAAATATAATTATGAGTGATAAGATCTATTCAGATAAATCGATTAATTCAATCACAATCACCCATTTGCAATTTCCTGGCTGTATAGATCTTAGACAACTAGATTGATCTGAGCTGGTGACAATCTTTAATGTTGATATCACACTCATTTAAAGGCTAGTCTCATCAAAGTTGTAGATATCTTGATCAACAACATTATATTGTTGAATAATATTCTGCATCTGTTGAAATCATTTATAAATAATCTTTGGATCTTCACATTGAGCCCATTGATAGTCATATTTGTGATTATATTTTGATTGAGGTCCGTGATAATTAATAAACCTATATATTCAGTTCTTGCCAACAAGAGATATAGATGTTGATTGCTTAGATAGTAGTAAATTGGCCTTGCTGCACAGTAGCAGCCTGAAATAGCATGCTACGCTGATCTATAGATAATATCCATTTCATAAGAGTAGATTCTTCAATAGATGTGAGCTTCTGATAATTTGATGTTGAATTTGTGCATACAGTATAACCATGGAGACAGTGATCAAGTATTGAATAATTCACATCAAATATCTGTGCAGCTGCTTGTATGCTTGATTTTGACCTTTTTAAATAGCATCAATGGCTAGAATAATTCTGTCTTCTTTATGAGCATTGGAATCTGCTTGTTTTAGTGCATCTTGGTGGTTGAAGCTGTTGAACGCATCGTGTAGTGGGTGGCTGATATCACCATTCAGTGAGGTGATCCACTCAGTGGTTGATTACATTAACCGGCTGAGCTTTATTTCTAATAATTATTTTATTAACGAAATCTATCAATCTATATAATATTAAGATATCATATAATTAAGTGATTGATGTGAAAAATAAATAAATTAATGATAAACTAGATAATTTTAATTAAAAAAGATGTTTAATAGATATCTATACAGCAGTATATATAGTTAAGAAATATTGACTATTAAGTTTAGATGATTTTAATAGCTATATAACTGCAGAGGTTAATTATTTCTATAAAAAACATTAAATTATATCTCTTTATATTTTGTTATATTCTTTATATTGATTTCAATCACTTAATGTTAATTTTTTTATATATTATTAAAACAGATATATAATCAGCATATCCAAATTATTATACAGCTTAATATCAATTATATTAATAAATAGACTTTCTAGCTATATATCAATGTATATATATATACATGCTATCTATATCTAATATATCTTAATATTTAATTAAAGACATTAATATTATTATTTTTATGACTCAGCTAGCTAAACTATAATTAGAATCTGCAATATTAGATATAGTTAATTAAATACTAATTAACTGCTATTCTTAGAGCTTATTAAATTAAGCAATCAGTCAACTAGCAAAGAATATATGATAATATATAAAGTTGTTATATTTTAGCAGCAAATTCAGGAGCTTTATACAATTAATTAATATTAAAAAAGAAATTAAGAAATAATTAGATTTTATATTACTATTGAAAATATTCTAACAGATATTAAAAATTAAAAAAAAGATGCTTAAGAGCCTGAATCTGAAGCTCTAATTTCTTGATATTATAAGAAGTTTTAAGGATTTAAGATGCTGATTTATTGCTGTAAAACATTGAAGATAGTATAAATATCTTTAAATATAAAATTATGAAAGTATTTAATCTAATTAATATAAGTTTAGCAGCTGCAGATATTAAATATAGATATCTAAAACCTCTTTTTTATATATTGATATATAATCAGAAAGTTCTGCTTATTATGATTAATGCTCAGCTACATATATAAGAGTTTAAGCATCAGCTTGTCTTTATCTGCTTCCGTCAGTCCTTCATTTTTGCATAATAATTATATCAGAATAGTTTAGGTTCTGACTCTATCTCTTCTATCAGTGATCAAGCAGTGGCTTTAAATCAAGCATCAAGGCTTAATTTGCCTATAGACTATTCATGTTTGTCTTGAAACCCTTTCTTGACTGATTAAATCTCTTTTCTTTTAAGATAATGGATTCTCTGACTTTGGGCAATCTAGAAAATAAAATTTCTTAATAGAATTTTTTTGCAATCTTCATAGTTCTCAGATATTTCTCAGATATTTTCAAAGTCATTATAGTCAGCTTATTTAGTTAAGTATCTGAACTAATCATCTATATAGTTACTGTTCAATACTTTTTCATTTTATATTCTTGATTGGCATCTAAGTTTTCAGACAGGATTTCCTCAGTTTCTATAATAACTGTGGTGTTTTTTGATGCTGATTCTAATAAAGAATTATAAAAATCTGGGTATTTCTGCATATTTTTAGATAATTTAAAGGCTATTAATTTTTTAAATTCAATTTGTTGTTTAGTTTCTGTGTTTTAATGTTCTTTTGAAAAGATATACTTTATTCTCTTTCTTAAGCTTTGATGCCTCTTGATGTCATTAATTGAAGTATTTTGTGGCTTAATAAATAATAAATTAAATGTTCAAGCTCAATTATTAATATAGCTCTCTTAGCTGATCTACTTTTAAGAATTTCTTTTTGGATTAAGATCTGATTGAGAATGAGTTTCTAATAGCTATTGGCTTAAACCTATAGTTAATATAAAATAAAGATTCTTAAATGAATTTAATTTTTGCACTGTTGTAGACAAAAAAATAAAAAGTTCAACTCAATTATTCTGTTAATAATTAATATAGCAGCACGGATATTGCTCTAGAGTTTGATTGATCTACTTAATCTGCTTATCTGTTTGAAGATATGTAATTATTAAGAGTTCATACTTTAAGTTATTATATTAGAATTTACCAGAAGCATAAAAAGAAGAGCTTGTCTCTATCTAATATAGTTTTCTTAGATAACTTATAATTTCTCAGAATAACACACAGAAATGTATAAGCCAGATCTTCTGCATTAAACATTTTCTAATAGAATGTAGATATATTTAATAAATCTGTCCACAATAATCAGAATGAAATTATATTTTATTTTCATTAATAGTTTCTGTAATTCTGATAGATCTGTGATAAAGTCCAAAGATATAAATTGTTATAATCTTTTAAGTGCTCTCACTCTATAAATATTTATAAGATGCATGTCTGACTTCTTTGCTTTAGATGTAAAGATTATATGACATTGTTTTACAACCTATCACATTATTCTTTTAAGTCCTGAGAAGTAGAAGTTTTTAATAATGCATTTAATGATTTTGTTTATTCTCTGATGATTATATACTGAGGCTTTATAAATGTTTTTAACCAATTGTTCTCTGAGCTTGACAGAGATATAAATCAATTCTTAAAAAGAATAATATCTTCTTTTTCTTTAATTATGCTAATTAGAATCATTCTCAATATCTCTTAGCTTTTTACTTATTGAGTTTCTTTTACAAGTCTTTTTAATTTCTTTTATTTATTTGCTCAAGATTTGGAATACAGGCACTAGCTATTAGATCAGAGTAAGAATGCCATTTGCTTCTTTAACATAGTCAACCACCAAGCGGGCCACACCACCGAACAGGCCACCCAACACGCGACACAATATACTCAACAAATTCAAATCAAGATGTCAGCACTGTAGAGTGATCAAGATAGCTCTAAAGAAGGCAGATTTCTTCTGGCAATTAGAGCCTATCAAAATGGTCAATTTTCTAGTATTAGAGCTGCTGCTAAAGCATATGACGTGTCAAAATCTACCTTGACGGCGCGTCTTCGCGGCCGCACTTCGCGTGCAGATTCAGCACCAAATTGCCAAAAACTCACATCTATTGAAGAATCTACCCTTGTGGAATGGATATTATCCATGGATAAATGTGGTATGCCACCTCATGCTGCCACTGTACAGAAGATGGCCAATCTACTACTAGCTGAGCATTCAAAATCAGCATCTATACCAACCACTATTGGCAGGAACTGGGTACAACGATTTATTAAACACCATGAGGAACTTCAATCAAGATATAACCATAAATATGATTATCAACAGGCTCAATGTGAAGATCCAAAGATCATCCATGAATGGTTTCAACGCGTGCGAGATATTATTCAACAATATGGTGTGGTTGATCAAGATATCTATAACTTTGATGAGACTGGCTTTCAAATGGGTGTGATATCAACTGCCAAAGTTATCACTGGCTCAGATTGATCTAGCTGTGCCAGATCTATACAGCCTGGAAATCGCAAATGGGTGACTGTCATTGAATCAATCAATTCATCTGGATGGGCCTTACCTCCCATGATCATATTCGCGGGAAAGATGCACCAAGCTTCATGGTATAGAGATATACCATCTGACTGGATAATTGGGGTCAGTGAGAATGGCTGGACAAATGATCAACTTGGCTTGCTTTGGGTCAAAGAGATATTCCATAAGCATACCCATGCCCGTGCAATTGGAAAATATCAATTGTTGATTCTTGATGGCCATGGAAGCCATATCACACCTGAATTTGATCAGTTCTGCACCCAGAATATGATCATTCCATTATGTATGCCATCCCATTCTTCACATCTTCTTCAACCACTTGATGTTGGCTGCTTTGCACCTCTGAAAAAGGCATATGGGCAAAAGGTTGAAAAAAGCTTGCATCTTGGCATCAATCATATTGATAAACAAGACTTCCTGATTGCATATCAATCTGCGCGAACAGAAGCCCTATCCACATCCAATATCTGCAGTGGATTTGCAGCTACTGGCTTAGTCCCATATCAGCCAGATCAAGTGCTTTCACAACTTCATATTCAGATGAAGACACCTACACCACCTACTACATCTCACAGCAATCAATCAGCATCCTGGATCCCTGAGACACCTCATAATATCAAGGAATTGGAGCTTCAGACCCGGGCTCTTAAGCGCCTATTGAAACACCATTCTCAAAGCCCACCAAGTCCTGCAAATCAAGCTCTTAATCAACTAGTCAAGGGCTGTCAGATTGCAATGCATAATGCAGTCCTTCTGGCACAGGAAAACAAAGAGTTACAGGCTGCCAATCAGCGCCAAAAAAGAAAGAGGAATGCACCTAGGTCCTATATAGCTACTGGAGGTATTCTAACAGGCATGGAAGGACTGCAACGTGCTCAAGAAGCTGATCAAAGGCAGGAAGAGGTGGTTGCGCAGCCAGATCTACAGCCACGAAAGCAGGCACCACCAACATGCAGCACATGTAATATAGTAGGCCATACTAGGGTGCAATGCTCTAGGCACTAAGCAATTGATATATAGTGTATATAGCTTCAATACTTGCAGTGTTGATAGTCTAATTGCAATTTGAAAATATTTGGTAGTGGTTGGGTGGCCTGTTTGGTGGTGTGGCCTGCTCAGTGGTTGACTACATTAATGAAAATTGCTGACTGAATCTTGAATAAAACTATTATAAGTCTGGTCTTCAGCTAAATATATCTGCTCTGATATTTTCTGTTCTCTTCTAGTAAGTGATTCTGATATTATAATATGTTGATTTTTCTGTCCATCAAGCCTGCCTCCATATTAATTCTTTAACAATAGCAAAATAAGTTTTTATAATTGTAATATATCAGGATCTGATGCTTAGCTTTTTTTAAATAATGTCTTCATTCTTTTAGTGCTGCAACAATCACTAATAATTTCTTATTGTGAATGTTATAATTAAGTTCTGATAAAGTTAACTTTCACAAGTAATAAACAATAAGATGCATCCTGATTGACTAAGATATATGTCTAACACACTCAGACACTGAGCAAGTCTGGACACCAAGCAAGCTGCATTTGCACCACATCAACACCAATATATTAGAAAACTAACAGCACCATAGCAATTGAATATTAGATGATTCAATTAGGGTTTAATTAATCATATTGCAGTTACTGCACTCAGTAGTTTTTTTTATGCTTTAAATTCTGTTGTTCAATTATCTGCATCTGCTCAGCTTTCTAAGCATATTTCTGGCCTTCAATATTTGTTAGAGTATCTTTAGAATCTGACTGTCTCTTACTTTCTTTTCTGATGTTAATTGACTATATAAAGCTTTTAAATCTGCTGCTGAAGCATAATAATCTGGGCTCGCTTGGTGTCTGATTACATTATAGCATATATGATCTGAAGCATCTTTTCATGGTCTCATAATTAATGCTCTAATAGTTTATCTCATTTCTAAAAAAAAACATCCTGAAAATCTCAGTATTTTTATGAAACTATCTTCATTTTCTAAATAAATAGATTGATTGCTTTCTGTCTCTCTGACAGAGCTCTCGCTTTCTCGACTTCTAAAAGATAAACATATAATAGATTAACTTGTTTTTCTCTGTATATATGCACTTTAAGACTTAGAAATTTCTTGACTTCAATAGATTTTTTAGTTGCTTGAATCTGCTCTCTTAGACTGTTTTTAGATCTTACACTGCTGTTGAATTCTTCTGCAAACTGTACTTATTCTGTTATTTAGTCAATCTGAATTATACATTTATCAGAATATCTTTAGGCTTATTTTTTGTTTTTTTCTGTCTAGTTAAAATTAGATCCTCTGAGGCTTTTATTGAATTGTTTCTGTCTATTTTTCTGAATGCTCTTCTGTCTGTCCTTCTAATTTGTGCTATTTAATTTTATAGCATCTTCTTCATTCTTAGTGTGCTAAGAAGAGGTTTGCCATTATTTAGTGCAGCATTTAAAAATGATTATTGATCTTAATAGCCATTGCAATAAGTATGTTGAGGTTTTTGAAGTTTTCTTGGATTATAAGTCTGTTCTTAACTTCTTTAGGACTTAGTAGTAGTGCTCCATCAATGATCAGTTTAATCAGTTTTTCAGATAGACTGCAACTCACTGTATTCAAGGTCATACTAGGGTCAGCTGCCCTAGTAAATAGGCAATTAATTTACATGTAAATAGCTTCAATACAGGGGTGGTGTGGTGAGATAATTAGATATCTAATAATAATGGTGTTGGTGAGTGTTTTGCTCTGTGATTTGTTTTGCTTGGTGATTGATTATGTTAGAGGGTTCTGTGACTCACTTGGTGTCTGGGCTTGCTCAGTATCTAATTACATTAACATAATCTATAAGCAAGCTGGCTATCTACTCACCGCCAAACATATTCTATAACTAATTGTTTAATAACAAATTCAAAAATTGAAACTATATATATATATATATATTAGATATTAATTAATTAGCAGCTAGAACATTAAACCTCAATATAATCTAATATATTGCATATACTGCACTGCAGTATGCTCATTTTATTGATTATGAATCTGACTGCTCAATCATCTCTTCATAAGTGCACTTAATCAGCTTGTTAAGCACATTGCAGTTCTTCTGCATTTGTTAAAATATTTTTATTAGCAATACAAGATCTAGAAGTATTTCTTTTTCTTTATAGATTAACAGTTGCAGCTCTATATTTTGCTATATAAAAAACTAATTGCAATCTGACAGTACTTAACTTTAATTAAGAGCTTGCTTTGTTGGACTTGATGAGCTTTATAAATAATGCTTTAGAAGACAGTTAAGAGCCTAAATTTAAAACTCTAATTCGTTAAAACTATAAGGTGTTTTAGAGATTTAGAATGCTGATTAATTGCTGATATCTTGTTTACAGATAATATTTATTTTATAAGAGAAGATTCTTTAATAAAGATAAGCTTTTAATTGTTTAGTATCAAATTAGCATGTGCAGAACAATCTTAAAAACAAATAATTAAAGTTGATTTTAAGATATTATATGCATAAGTAGCAGCTCTAGTACTAAAAAATTGATTATTTTAAAGTTTATTATAATAGTAAGTAAGAAAAATTCTGTCTTCTTTTAAAGGCATTTTGATCACTTTATGATGATGACATTTTAAAATTGGTTGAATGCATTGCATGTTGGAGTAGGTGGCCAGCTTGCTTATAGATTACATTAACATAATCTATATGCAAGTGAGATATAAAGCAAGAGACACCCCACCACACAACATGTCTTGTTGACTCCAATCATTAAGATGCCACAGAAACAAGCTGATCAGATCTTATGCTTATAAAGGAAGCATTCTCCTTACCATTAAGATTGAAAATAATAAATTTAAATACTAAAACTGCCATGTGTGCATATAATCATTCTTATTTAATTATTTCTTATTGTCTTTGTGGCTATACTGCGCATATTAATTTTATATTAAATAATAAAAATTAACTTGTACTGAAGACTCTACTCTTATAAATCAATATAGCATACCTCTTAGAGCTTCAATATCAAGTAAATGGCTAATTTATTATTTGTAAAGTAAGATGGATTAAATCTATCCACTATCAGTAAATGCTGGATTTGAAACTTCATTAATTGGCATAACACATCAAGCCAGCTGAAATACAGCTGAAAATATAATTATTAAAGAGCTTGATATAAAGATTTAAAATTATTCATGAATGGTTTTAAATATACAAGATATATCTAACAGTACAATGTGATTAAGATATCTTCCAACTTATAAGACTAATTATCAACTATTAAAAATTATGACTGAATTAGATCAATCTAGCCATGCTAGATTTATATAGTCAGAAAATTATGAATGGGTGACTATGTAATAGTTATTAATTTAATTAGATAGGCTTTATCACTAATAATTACATTTGGGGGAAAGATGCATCAAGCTTTATAATATAGAGATATATTATCTACGTGATTAATATCAGTAAGAATGACTAAATAAATAATCAGCTTAGCTTGCTTTGAAAAGATATATTATTTCTGACTTTAATTAATTTCGCACTCAAAATATGATTATTTCACTATATATATTGTTACATTCCTTATATCTTCTTTAACTACTTGATGATGTCTGTTTTTTATTATTGAAAAAAATTTACAGTCAGAGAGTTGAATCTAGTATATAGCTAAACATTAATTATATTAATAAGATTTTCTGAGTGCATATTAATATATATAGAAAAAGCTCTATTTATATTTAATATCTGCAGTAGATTTGCAGCTATTAAATTAATCTTATATTAATTAAATGCTTTTACAACTTTATATTTAAATACATTTATGTCTTTTTTATATTTTGTAGTGACTGATCAGCATTCTAAAATCTCTGAAACGTCTTACAACATTAAGAAGTTAGGGCTTTAAATCATGAAAGTCTATCATGTCCAGCAAATCAAGCTCTTAATTAATTAAGGGCTATTAAATTATAATATATAATGCAGTTTTTTATATAAGAAAATAAGAAGCTGCAAGCTAGAAATCAACATCAAAAAAGATCTTATATAGCTTTTAAGAATATTTCAATAGCTATAAAAAGATTGCAATATGCTCAGCAAGCTGATCAAGTATATAAAGAGATAATTGAGCAGTTAGATCCACAGTCAGTAAAATAGGCACTGCTACTGTGATGCGGCACATACAATATAGTAGATCATATTAGAGTGTAATGGCCTAATCATTAAGCAATTGATTTCTACTGTATATAGCTTCAATAATGGGGGTCTTGTTCTCTAGTTTATTATTAAGTGTATTTAGTGGTGGGGACCTGGTGTCTTGCTTGCTTATGTGTCTTGCTCATCTATAGATTATGTTATCTAACTAATAAATTTATAAGATTGTAAGTATAAAAGATACTGTTTATAATGCTGAACTTCCTCACCTATAATATTATTATAAGAGATATGTAATGCAATATAAACAATATAAGAAAATAATAAAAACAAAAATAATTAGTAAGAGAAGAAATATTTATATAAATTTAATATACCATAATCTGGTTGCTATATAGCAGATGTGATTATAGTAATATTATTATAAAGGAGTCTAGTTACAGATCTTCTTAAATAGTATCTTTTGTATCTTTTAAAAGTGCTTTACTAACATAACCCACAAGCGAGCCGCTCACCCAACTGAACCGCTCACCCGCCCACCCGCGCGAATACTATATAGAATCCGAAGCTTTATTATTGACCCAAAACAGCAATTATTTACAAAATCAAGAATTAGAGCAATTTGGGCATCAAGTCTGTATATGCCCAACAGTATTGCAGTCACTACACCTTGGCAGTGTGCATATATGGGGTGCAGAAGCTGCCTTCACAGCCTGAGCAGTTATATCCTTCAGTGCCTGATTCTTATTCAAAATTCAACTTTGTATGAGCTCCTGTGCTTCCTGAACTGAAAGGCCTTCTCTATATAATAGCTGATTTGTTGATTGCTTGTGCTTCTGCTTCTGCTTCTTATTTGCAGCTTATAGATCACAATTTTCCTTTGCAAGGATGGCAGCATTATTCATGGCCAACTGACAGCCCTTGATAAGCTGATCCAGAGCAGCATTTGTAGGGCTTGATGGGCTCTGCATGTACTGTTTGAGTAAGGCCTTAATTGTAGTTGCCTGATGCTGTAATTCAAGAATATTATGAGGTGTCTCTGGCATCTAATTGGTTAGGATACTGCCAGCACAGCTTCCAGAGGATGTAGAGGTCTTAAGCTATATATTGAGCTGTATAAGCACCTGATCTGGGCAGAATGGTACCAATCTGGCTGCTGTAAAGCTGTTTTTGATATTCTCTGATTTAAAGGCTTCTATACAAGCTTTGAGATAGGCTATGAGGAAATCTAGCTTGTCAATATAATTAATATCAAGTTGCATATTATCCTTAACTAAGTGGTCATATGTGTGCTTTAGAACAGCAAAACAGCCAACATCAAGAGGCTGCAGAAGATGAGATGAATAAAATGGTATACAAATTAGTATAATATAATTTTAGGCACAGATGTGATCAAATTAAGGTGTTAGATGGCTTTTATACTTATTAAGAACCAGCATCTGATATTTTCTCTTTGTCTGATTATTTGTATATAGAATAAACAGATTTTGAAGCTATAATATATCAATCTTATTTGTAGTCTATCTATTAGAACTGATCTCAATCCTCTAGTTATACAGCAAGATGTTATTTTTATATTAGGCCTAGAGTTGAGCCTTCTCTTTAAAAATAATATAAGGTGGTAGTGCCTATCCTGCTGAATTAACTGATTTAATAACTGTTACCTATTCCTGATTCTCAGGCTGTAAAAGAGGTAGACAATCAGATGTCTCTGCTCTAATAACTATCTTTGCAGTGGCAATTAAGCTCATTACAAAGCCTGTCTTATCAAAATTATAGATATCATCATCAAGGATTCCATATTGTTGAATAGCAGTTTGTATATACTTAAACCATTTATAGATGATTTTTAGATTCTTGCACTTGACACATTTATATCTTTGTGAATATCATGTTTTTAGGTCTTTATAATGCTTGATAAAGTTGTAGACCCAATTCTTGCCAACATGATATTGAATATTGGATGGACTGCACTTAGAAAGAAGAATATTGGCCATATTCTATATAGAGGCTGGCTGAGGAGCTGCTCCACACTGATCTAAAAATAATATTCATTGTAGAAGTGTATTCTCTTTAGTATTAGTCAATTTATGCCCATTGATATATATATATTGGTCCTGGCAACAGTACCATGGAGTCAGTCCTTTAGAGTAGAGAAAGAAACATCATAAAGATGTGCTGCTTTGCAAATACTCAGCAGATTCTTATGATTTTTTATGGCAGATATAGCCAATAGGATTTGCCCCTCCTGATGAGCTGAATTTTTCAAATTTATACATGCTTTTGGTGGCATGGTGGTGTGTTGAATTTGATTGATTTCTGTATAGTATTCGCGCAGGTGGGCAGGTGAGCGGTTCAGTTGAGTGAGCAGCTTGCTTGTGGGTTATGTTAATTTCTTCAGCATTTTTATTAATAATAGTATTACTGATGTATTTCTGCTCTGCCGAGAATACAGATCTAGTAAATTCCTAAATATAAATATTCTATAAAATTTCTGTAGCCTGTTATACTTATTAAGATCTTTTATATTTATAGGTGCTTTTTATATAATTACAGTCGAACCTCCTAGCTATAACTTTGCTATTACAAAATCCTTGATATAACAAACCAAATCTTTTGTCAAAGATCAACTACCACCAAAAATTTGTTAATCCTTAATACAACAAATGTTAACTTCCTTCAGATATCCTATATAATATTTGTTATATTAAGATTCCAAAATTGTCAAGATGCTCTGCTGTACACCTATCTTAATTGAACAGAAGATTGCTTTTTGTACTCAACAATAACTACAGCCAAATATCAGCAACACCTCCAGCAATTGTTTCTAGAGATATATGATCAAAATATCTTACTCTTCTCTACATTAAGATCCTTTCTTTGTGATATAACATAATTGGACACCGAGCGGGCCAGGACACCGAGCAGGCCACATAACCAACCAACAGGATATATTCATCAACTTCAACTACAAATATGCTGCCAAGACAAGCAAAACAAGCAGATTCAGCAGTTCAGCAAGAGGGCTGTATCTTGCTTGCTATCAAAGCAATTCAATCAGGTCAAATAAAAAGCATTCAAGCAGCTGCAAAAGCATATAATGTGAAGTGATCTACATTGACCTATTGCATATGTGGGTGTTCTGCATGTGTTGTGTGACAGCGCGGCACACCTAGGCAGTAAGGTAGGCAGTGTTGAGCATCCCTTTGTCTCTGGGATACTGCCGGTTCTACTTGCCTACATATATCACACTACACAAAGCCCTGCAGATTCTTTCCTTTCCCCTCATGCTTTCAATTCTGTATGACAAGCTACCATAGTTCTAGCTAATAATACTATGACTGAGTGCTATCACATGTTGATGCAGAGCCTAATGGTTGAAAGCTTACTGCAACTGAAGAATTTACACTTATAAAATGGATCTTATTTATGGACAAACAGGGCCTACTACCAAGAATCAGCACTGTACAAGATATGGCCAGTCTCTTACTATCAAGCTGATTAAAATCCTTAAGCCCTTTTAGTGAGAAATGGGTGCAACAATTTGTCAACCACTACAGTAAGCTCAAATCAAAATACAGCTGCAGATATGATCATCAACAGGCTTTATATGAGGATTCAAAGATTATCAGAAAGTGGTTTTAGTATATTCTTAAGATTGTACAGCAATATGGCATCACTGAACAGAATATCTACAACTTTGATGAGACTGGCTTTTCAATAGAATTAATAGCAACTTACTGGCTCTAAGATAAGAGGCCAGCAATCTAATTGGTATACAGAACTACTAAAAGGCTAGATAATTGAGACCAGTAAAAATAGCTGAACCATTAATAAGCTTGAGATGTGTTGGCTGAAGGATGTTTTTAAACATACCAAAGTCTGTACAGCAGGGAGATATCACCTGTTAATTCTTAATAGCTATAGCAGCTATATATCTGCTGAATTTGGTTAATTCTGCATTAAGAATATGATTATTTCTCTATATCTTCCACCACATTCATTATATCTATTACAGCTGCTTAATATTGCCTGCTTTGGGCTATTGAAACATATATATGAGCAGGAAACATAGATCTATATATAACACAACATTGATTATATTAACAAGAAAGATTTTATTATAATCTATTAGCAAGTGCATCTGCATGCACTAATAGCATCCAATATATATAATAGATTTGCTGCAGGAGGCCTAGTTTTATATAAACCAGAATAAATGCTTAATCAGCTTTATATTCAGTTAAAAACATCTACTCTGCCAGGCACATCCTATAGCAATCAATCATCTAGCTGGACTGCTGAAACACCAAAGAATACTAGAGAGCTAGAGAAGCAAACAAAGCTTATTAAAAACCTAACAATAATATACACACAGTTCTCCTAGCTCAATCAATAAAGCAGTTAATCAAGTGACTAAGGACTGCCAAATTGCAATAAATAATACAGTGCTTTTAGAGCATGAAATCAAGCAGTTACATGCAGCAAATTAATATCAAAAATATAAATAAGAAATAACTAGATCCTATATTAATACAGAAGATATTTTGACTGCTGAAGAAAATCAGCAGCTTGCTCAGCAAGCTGCAGAGCTGCAAGCAGAGGGGATAGTAGAAGATAATGAGCAGCCTAGAAAACATGTATCACTGCAGTGCAGCAACTGCAATATTCAAGATCATACTAGGGTCAGCTGCCTAAACAGATAGGCAATTATTTTATGTGTATATAGCTTCAATTTGGGATGTTGTGGTGAGATAACTAGATATTTGATATAATAGGCATTGGTTATGTGGTCTGCTCAGTGTCTGATTACCATTATCTGTTTAATATTAAGAATCTGCTAAGAGAAATCTGAGCTATAAATAGATATTATATAATCTTTTATAGTTAAAGAAAATTATAATGTAGATTTACCACTATGGACAGAAATTATATTACTATAAAGTTATAAATATGACTGAGTATAATATTATATTTAAGTATTCTTAGCTTTATAATGTTAATCTACTTTCTAATTAATTAACTTAAACCTGAGTGTACTGCAATACTTTCTGGCAGAAGATTAGAGATAATTAATGTAAATCATACTGAAGAGAAATTGTACTTAATGCATAAAATTTATATTATTAAAAATAATACTCTATTAGATTTTATCCAATTATCTTAATTAAGAGCAGACTGTAACAGAATTATAACTAACTTTTTAAATTAAATAATACTAGCATTAGCCTGTTTAGTCAGAATATTAAATATAAAGAATACATGCCTTCTAGCAGCTAATACAGAAAAGTATATTTAATAAGATATAAGACTTTAATAATGCTCAGATTCTGCAAGTCAATAATTTAGGAGTAGATGTAGCTCTTAGATCCTTTAGTATAAAATAATAAACCCCAATCTAGATACACTTAAAAACAGTTTTGAAAATAATAATATTATTTACAAATCTGAGAATACCGCTATTAGACTAAAAATATATTACTAAAATACAATATTTGAATAATTACAGAAATGTTATTAATAATATTGTATTCTCTTAACGACTAAGAAAGTATAATAAAATTATATTATTCTTAACTTTACTCTCTTAATGAAAAAGATAGCGAATTATAAACATTTAACTAATTATATATAAAAAGGATAAGTTAAACAATAGAGCTATACTATTCGTCTTTTTAATATTTATTAAAATACATTGTACAGATCTTAAGATTATAGCAGTAATTAATATTTAAGAACTTAATAAAATTATCTATTATAATATCTACTTTACATTTCTTTAATCAGATATTATAATTTCTTAGTAGTTAATAAGCTATTTATCTTAATACTTAATATAGTTATATTCTTTTATTAATAATCAGTTCATTGTAATGACCACCACTGATTGACAGTTATATTATATAAAGATTAGAAAGTTTTAAATATGGCAGTAATAAAGTTTATAACTTTATTAAATATTAAAATTTAGCACTAAATTGATTTTATAATTACGTCAGTTATATCAGAGATATATTAATAATTTATATATTGAAGAAGCACTGTTAATATCTTAATACAATTCTTTTACATCTTGAAAAATATATATATATCTATTATCTACAAAAATTTTTGTTAGTTTTTTATAATGAAATTAATTAAAAAAAGATCCTTTAGACTTGGCTACTATCAACAAGAAGATTAAAGCTATACTTTAGCTTCAATTTTCTGAAATATTAAAAGATTTTAAGGATTATTTTAATTTAATAGCGGCTTTATAATTATGTCTCTAATCATAACTATAGCTATATTAAGTTATTATAAGAGAGAAAGCAGCTATTTTTATAAAATATATTTTTCTAGAAGAGCAATTCACAAAGAAATTCATACAGTAAATTATTTTAAAAAAATTCTTAAGAAATAAGCTTAAGATTTTTAGACCTTCAGGTTAAATCTACTAAGAATTTCGTATATATTTTATGAAATTATAAATTCTATATTAAATCTCAATTTATTTAAGAAGCACGAGTGTGCAGTTATAATCTATTATTTAATAAGAAAGTTAGAAATCTGTAAATTCTTAAGAATTTCATATAATTAATACTATTTATAAGTCAATCTTTTAATTAGATTAAAAAGTACTGGTCTATAGAATTAGAAGCGGCCTGTCTAATATAAGTGAAGGATAGATTATATAGTTTAATCTATAGAAAAGTCAGCTATTATTTTGCACTATACTGCAAATATTATTATAATAAAATAGATATCCTTGAAAATCTTCTTCCATAGATAAACTAAATCTTTATTTAATAAGAGCATCAGAATTATTTAGAGATTATTATAATATAAAAATATGTTAAAAATAGAAAAATAATATTATATGGTTTTTAATATGCTGTTCAGACTGCCCAGTATAAATAAAAATTATACTTAAGATAAAATTAATATTCTGAATACTGTGTGCGGCAAGTTGTTAAAAAACTATAACAAAACTTAACTGATCTGTGTTACTATAATTTATACTGCATTACTGATTTAAATAAGTCTAACTTTCAAAAAGAAGCTGCTTAACATCTATTAGCAAAGATAACTTAAAAATTATTAAACTTTTATAGAAAACTAAGAATTAGCACTGATAAAGCTGCTCCATCAGCTAATTAATAATTTATTATATCTAATAATTAATAATAATATGCAGCTCCACATTTTCTAATCAGTATAATTAGCAATCTTGTATTTAGTCTATAATTAAAATAGACACTCTGGAGTTAACTAAACAATAAATTATCTAAGAGACTATTTACTATATAAGAAAGATAGAGAATATATCTATTACTACTCTAATGCTTTCTGAATCAATTATAAAATTGTTAGCTTTATAGCTTGCTTTAATAATAAGATATCTTGCAATAAATAACTAAGAAATTCTTGAAAGCATTATTTTACATCAGGATAAGGAGTTTCTATCCAACTACTTAATAGCTGTATATATTTAAAGGTCTTAAAGTTAAACTGCTTTGTTTAATGGTATATTATTTATAGTCTGACAATCAGTTAGACAAAAATTAAACTATAGAAATTGCCATGTTATATACTTGTCTGTCTAGATCATGTAAAAATCTAATTACAAGTCCTGCTATAACTATAAACACTATCAAAATTTATAAAAATTTTAATAGACTAATTAGCCCAGAAATTAATAAAATTATTATAGAAACAGTATAGTCTTCATCTCACAGCAATATATAAAACTTTATAAATTAAAGCTATAGCAATAGCAGCTATAATATTTAAAAGACTATAATATAAAGTATAAGCTAATTTATTTTGCTTCTAAGAATTATATTCTTATACAGCTTTATAAGAGATATAGTCTCCAGTTGCTGGCCTATTTAGGATAATATATTAAGTTAGAAAATTAGTCTATAAGCTGAAGATTCTATAGCATATTATATATAATAAATATATATATTTAGTATTTTCCATTAATATGATATATTAAAGGAGCAAAATCATCTCATGCTTTTCAAGCCGCTGGCATCAATATCAACAATCTTAATATTATATAATGTCATAATGAGAAGGCATGAATAACTAGTACAATCATGAAAGAATGACTACGGTGGTTTAATCTCTGGATGACTGAACAAAAAGTCATACTTCTTATAAACGATTTCTCTCAATTCTAGTCCATATTCTTTATGAAATATCTTGACTTTCACACAATGCTATAAGCTAATATCAACCTCTTAATTAATAGAAGCATTACTGAAGATAATAATGGATCTACTATATACTTTAAAAATACAACACCAGACAAGATCCTCTTTCAATTATAAATATTCTGAAAGCAATTTGCTGAGGCATATAAGCATGGGAGCTTGATATTTGGTTGACACCATTATAATAAATTGCTTTCAAAGGGCATTATATAATGCTACAGAAATACAAGATACTCAAGCTATCTCAAGAGAGATCTTATACAATTTTTAGCAACTTCAATAGATTCCTATTATCCAGGATTTGATGGATATCAATAACTTTTTAAATCCTGCAGACAAGACTATTCAGGATGACCCTGATAAGATTAATGAATATATTCTTGCTCAGTTTGAACCTGATATTGAGAAGGAATCAGATAAAGAGTTAGAGATCTTTTTAGAATATCTGTTTCTGAATCAATCAAAGCTCTAAACAAGCTTCATTTATATCAGGAGCAGCAAAATGTTGGGAATTGCAGTCTAATTCAGCAATTATACAGGTACAGTGAGTTTTATGACAAGAAAGGTGGAAGGTTAGCAACAGCAAGATATTAGAAGTTATTTTAGGTAGTGAATTCAATATAACAGATCTCTTGATATAACAAATGAAGCCCCTTGTTTTAAATGATTTGCTATAGGGAGGTTCGACTGTATATATTATACTTAAATCTATAATTTTTTATTAGATTAAATACTTAACTATATCTTTACTGCAGATTTACATATATATATATTAAAAATATAGTCTTAAATTTATTAATATTTTTAATTATAGATTTTGGATAATTATTCTGCAAATAATTATATAAATTAGATATAGAATATGTTATAGCCGGAATTAGCATAAAGGAGGGGTATGTCATGTGGAGGTCACGTGACAATGAATCAAGATGATCTATCTGACATCTTGATCCAAGGAGCCCTATGATCCAACGAGCCCCATGATCCAACACCCAGAATGATCCAAACAACTCATTGATCCAGGCAGACAGGCATGTATATAACGATGTTCCTTTCAGACAGATTCCGACCCTCGTGGTCGACTCACATAGCAACCTGTCATATAGGCATTGCTAGTAACACAGGTCTATTCTTGCTATTATATTGCTCACCCCCTTGTTTCTTGTCTTCAAGATAAACCAACAACCCCTTTAGGTCTAGTTATCTAGGCCTGTCGTTACAGAATATAGCTTAAGTATAAAGCTGTTCAGATCTATCTATATTGTAACAGAAATGTACAGTAATTTGTGCTTTCTCTTTTTTTGTTCAGGAAGGGATTGTGTTGAAAGACTTTAATCTAAAATTATCTTTCAAAAGAGACCTATTTTATAATAGTTGAACACATTCTGTGTAGCATCTTGTAAAACACTTCCTAGGTCATCATACTAAATACAGTATTTTATTGACTGTTGGGATTAAAAGTTTTGTAGCCAGTTATTACTGAAAGTAGGCATCTCTCTTTCTTTATAAACTGATAGATTTTTTCAAAAGAACTTGCCTTCTCTTTGAGAATATCTCTAATAATAGTTGTGTAATTCTCTGCTTGTTGTATCCATTTATATAATATAGATTTAAGCTCTGGTCAGTGTTCATAATGATAATGGTTTCTGTATAAGAGATAGTCTCTTGACTAATCAAGATAACTAATGTAATTGGACACTGAGCAGGCCAGGACATCAAGTGGGCCACATAACCAACACCTATTATATTAAATATCTAGTTATCTCACCACAACATTTCTAAATTGAAGCTATATACACATAAAATAATTGCCTATCTGTTTGAGCAGCTGATTCTAGTATGACCTTGAATATTGCAGTTGCTGCACTGCAGTGGTGCATGTTTTCTAGGCTGCTTATTATCTTTTACTACCCCCTCTGCTTGCAGCTCTGCAGCTTGCTGAGTGAGCTGCTGATCTTCTTCAGCAGTCAAAATACCCCCTGTACCAATATAGGATCTAGTTGTCTCTCACCTGTGTTTTTGATGTTGATTTGCTGCACATAGCTGCTTGATTTCATGCTCTAAAAGCACTGCATTATTCATTGCAATTTGGCAGCCCTTGATCACTTGATCAACTGCTTGACTAATTGGACTGGGAGAACTCTGCATATACTACTGCTAAAGACACTTGATTAGCTCTGACTGCTTCTCAAGCTCCCTAGCATTCTTTGGTGTCTCAGCAGTCCAGCTAGATGACTGATTGCTATGGGATGTGCCTGGTGGTGTAGGTGTTTTCAATTGAATATGAAGCTGGTCAAGCACCTGCTCTGGCTTATATGGAACCAGGCCTGATGCAGCAAATCCACTGCATATATTAGATGCAGTCAGAGCTCGCGGGCGTACTTGCTGGTAGATAGTAATGAAATCCTCCTTGTCAATATGATTGATGCCGTGCTGCATATAGATCTGTGTTTCCTGCCCATATGCGCGTTTCAATGGCCCAAAGCAGGCAATATCAAGCGGCTGTAATAGATGTGATGAAT
>ENA-UOWK01000387-UOWK01000387.1-bioreactor-metagenome-genome-assembly--contig:-NODE-387-length-28859-cov-28.056520_pt1 | contig 28859 bp, 33 predicted proteins | sample MGYA00238157_ERZ761612 | MGnify/ENA primary metagenome ERZ761612 (study PRJEB28901, sample SAMN06268035) | bioreactor metagenome | isolation source: Joint BioEnergy Institute, California, USA... | reverse complement strand
AAGTTGTAGATATCCTGTTTAGTAATGCCATATTTTTGTACAGCCTCCAGAACACGCTGAAACCACTCTTTAATAAGCTTTGGATCCTCACATAGAGCCTGTTGATGATCATATCTGCGGCTATATTTGGATTTGAGCTCATGGTGGCGATTAATGAATCTTCGGACCCAACATTGGCCAACAGTAGCTGGTGCATTCAACCGGCTAGATAGTAATAGACTGGCCATATCTCGTACAATGATGATTCGTGGCGGTAGTCCCTGTTGGTTCATTGATAATATCCATTTGACAAGCATAGATTCTTCAGTGGTGGTGAGCTTTTTGCTGTTTGGTATTGCATCTACACGTGCAGTACGCCCGCGTAGGCGGTTGTAGAGTGTTGAATGTGGCACATTATATGCCTGTGCAGCAGCCCGTATGCTTTTAAATTGACCATCATTGAAAGCTTTAATTGCAAGCAAGATATGGCCCTCTTGATGAACTGCTGAATCTGCTGTTTTGCGTGGCATTTTGGTGGTTGAAGTTGATGAGCGCGTCGCGTAGTTTGGTGGGGTGTTTCGCTCGGTGATCAATTACGTTAAGGCCTATATCATCTGCAAATGATAGGGCCTGTATCCCTGGGACAGTATGGCCCCAAAGACTCCGCTCAGGTAGATCACAAACAGTATGGGGGATACTGGAGACCCTTGGGGGACCCCTGAGTTAATGGGGTGCTCTGGGCACTGATGACCATCAACTATCAACTGAACCCTCTGGTCAGCTAGGAATGATTGTATTCAGCAGATCAGGTCCCCATCTAACCCTAACTCCCCCATCCTTCTAACTAGCTTGGCTGGGTTCACATGGTCAAAGGCTTCCTTTACATCCATGAAAAGAGCCCCTGCAAGCTGCATCTGTCCCCAGCCCTGGTGCACCTTCTGGATCAGGCATGCCACAGCATCTATGGCACTCTGGTGCCTGTGGCTTCCCATTTGGCCAAGATGTAGGACCCCCATGGTTTCACAATAGTTGGATATGGCCTCTGCTGCTATCTTTTCTATAACTTTCCCCAGGTAGTTGAGCAGGCTGATCACCCTATATGCTTTGACTAGGGTATAGTCAGGCTTATTGGGTTTCCAGAGCAGGATCCCCTTTGCCACTTTTCATGCCTGGGGATGAACCCCTAGGCAAAGCATTGCCTAGCCAATGCCACTATCCAGAGGCTGTCCCAGCTCCATAGGAGCTGTAGGGCTCAGAAGTTTAGCCTGTCTATCCTCAGGACTTTCTGGATTGCCTGGCTAAATAAGGCACGCTGTGCTGTCTCTTCCTTAACCTGAGTGTGAATCTTCCCACAGGAAAGGTCTTCTTGAGGGCTCTCTCTAGGGGCTGATGGGAATGCCACCGCCCGGATTAGGGCCTCCTTCTCAGTAATAGTGGTCGCCACCTGGCCCTGGGGGCCCCGGAGGGTAGGGGTTGTACTTGAAGCCTTCAGGGTGGTATACTGGAGGGCCTTCCAGCATCAGGTAGCATCCTCTGGGCCTAGGCGGTCCCTAGATTCCAGAGGCCCTACTAGAAAGGCTTCCCAGCACTTCCGCTTTGCCTGGTGTATGGCTCTATAGGAGATGTTTCAGGCTTCTCAATGTTCACTACTCTAAGGTCCCTATGTGCCATGCCTGCCTTGCCTGGGCATATGCCCCTCAGGCCAGCTTGATTTCTGCTAGCCACCAGTGTTTTGAGTAGGGACATATCTGTATTGGTTTGGCAAAACAGTTCAGGACTGCTGTTATAGATTCTTGGATCCTTGAAGCCTCCCTTTCTATATCCTCCTCTGAACAGGCATCTGTTAGGGGTGGATTGCTAGCAGCAAGTTCCTTCTAAGCTTGTGTAGCCTTCTCTAAGGCTTCCCTGTCTGCCTGAAGGGCCTGTAACTGCCAGCCAGTTGCTTCCTTAACTGTCTCTGTAGATGCTTTCTTTATGGGTTCCCATTCCATAACTATGACCTCATGGTCTGACCCTGTAGGATGATTGCAATCCACAAACCATATAGAGAGGGGCCCTACTTCTGATTTGGTTAGGGACAGGTCAATGAGATACTCCTGGTGTTGACTTTGGCCGAGTCAGGGTATCTGGATTGTTATTGATATAGAGGTTGAATCCTTCAATTAGGGCTTTCATGGGGCCTGCATTAGTCCGAGCCCTTGCCTGGGGGTTCTGTACAGGGCTATATGTATTGAAATCCCCTAAGAGTAGGCACCTTCCCTCAATAATCTGGTCCCAATTGGCATCCTCAATGGCCTGTCTGCGCCTGGGATTTTCCCCTTGCCAGCAGCATTCAGCACCAAGCCAGTTATCATAGCAATTCACTATCTGGGTCCTCTGAATCCTTTCCCGGGCCCTACCTAGCTCCCAGATATCTAATGCCATTAGATATGGGTGATCTAGGAGGTCAGTACAGGCCTCTATTGCCAGCTTGTTAAGTAGATTCCTGCAGACAGCAATAACCACCTGTGAGTCCCTGTGCTCCCCTTTCTCAGGCCAGTATAATAGGTATCCCTCATGCCTAAAATCCCTCTCAACATAGTGTTCCTGCAGGCAAGCTAGGCCCATCCCTAGCTGAAGCCCTAGCTCCAAGGCCGCAATTGTGATTGCATAGGCCTTGCGGCAGTTATGTTGTATTACTAACATTCTGCTATAGAGCTAGGTCCTGTGCCTGCCCTAGAGGTCTGAACATTCCCTATATCCACATCTCCCTGTATGATTAGGGTCTTTGGGGCCTGTGGAGGCTGGGTATTCTTAGGTTGGGGCTGAGAGGTCACCCTCTCAGGGGCTTGAGTGACTTCTTGGCTTGCTACTACCACTGTAAAGTCTGGTGAGCTTGATATCATTGCCTGCACTGATTTCTGACCCCCTAGGGGGCTTGCACTTGGTCCTCTCTGCTTGCTGAGGCGTTTCTGTGCTTCTTGTATCTTAGGGCAGGTCTCTGTTGTTGCTGAGTGTGGGCCACCACAATTACCATATTTGGCAGACATATGTTGACAGGTGTGACGGCGCCCAGTCATAGTATTATTAGCTAAAACTATGGTAGCTTATCATACAGAATTGAAAGCATGAGAGGAAAGGAAAGAAATTGCAGGGCTTTGTGTAGCACAATATATATAGGCAAGTAGGACCAGCAGTATCCCAGAGACGAAGGGATGCTCAACACCGCCTACCCTACCGCCTAGATGTCTGCCGCGCCGTCACAACAGGCTATTTCTGGCTTTGTAGTGCAGTTAATCACTTTACAGACATGGTCAGCTCCTTCATGGGGCCCTGTGCAGATAAAGCATAATAGTGGATAGTCCCCACAAGCCCTGAAGCTGTAATGCTCAATCTTACAGCACTGTGGGCATACTGTATCTGCCCCTAGATCCCAGTAATGTTCTGTTTGGTATTGGGACCCCCCAAAGCAGATTCCATTGATCAGGATCTTCCTGGATTCTTCTAGGGAGCCTACTGTAATCACTATAGTAGAGCCCTTTTGCTCCCAAATTTCCTCAGGGTTTTGAAGCCATATGGGGTCTCACTTCAATTGATATTCCATTCCCAGTTCAATTTCTTCACAGGCAAGACCTAGCCTGTTGGCCAGATATTGCCTAGTTGGTATCCTGTGCACCTTGACCTTATACCATTACTCAGAAAGTTCCACCAATACCACTGCTGGGTCTGCTTGCTGGGCTGCTGCCACTAGGAGGTCCCTATAGCTGGGGACCAGCATCGACCCTAAGGATCCCTTTTCAAGTAAAACTGATATAGCCCCTGTTGCTGTATAGCCCATATCCACTACCCAGATGAAGCCTGGGAAGCCTTTCTTTGCTAGGGCCCTATTAATGGCCAGTATGACCTCTTCACATTCTGCCTTGGGAGCTGCCAGCCCCCTGTCTCTTCAGAAAAGAAGCCTGTGGGCTTCCTTGTTCTTTTCTTTGACTGGCACTAGGCTTTCTAGTTGCTGTGGCTTCTCAGGGCCACTAGTATTGCTTGATTTTTGAGCCTCCTTCTTCTGTTTGGCTGACACCATCTGCCATTCCTGGCCCCCAGGCCCAGTGGCCATCAGGGCTGCCATGTCTGCATATGAGGTTCCTTTCTTTGCCAGTTGTTTCGGGGCTTCCAGGGGTCTCTGCATCAGGGTCTTTGGCGGCTGGTCTTTGATCTGGCTGTTGCTTCTGACTCTGCTTGCGGCTCTGCTTGCTGGTCTGTGCACCTGGTCTGGGTGAGCTGGCAGGTCTGATATAGGGGCTTGCTGGGTGGTTGCCATAAGCTCTGTACGAAGCTTGCTGACTTCTAGTTCTAGAGAGGAGATCCTCCCTAGATAGTGCTCTTCCCGGACCTGTTGTTCTGCCTTCCAGTTGTTCATAACCTCCATAAACTGTGCCCATATCATGTCTAGGTCCCCCTGGCATACTTGTTGCTGATTCTGAGCTTGCTGCTCAAATGCTCGTTCCACATTGCTTGCTAGGACTTGGAGCTGCTGGCTAATATCTGCCAGAGCAGGTTGGTATGCCTCTTTGCCCCTCAGGGGTCTCTGGGTGGTTGCTTGTCGTAGTTGTCTAGCTATATTGCGGCCTTTGTTGGCCTGGCTCAGTATCTTGCTATTCCCTGGAGTCTGGCGGGGAACCTGCTTTTTCCTGATCATTCTCAGGCCCATTCTCACTCGTAACCAGCCCTAAGGGTCCTGGTAGATTCCATCGGCTTGGTGTTGGGGTGTCTGGCACCCCCAGGATCTCCATGAGCTGGCTTGCCGCATGGCTGTTTGCCGGGGGTGACGCGTGAATAACACCACCACCATGGGGATCAGGGGGTTCCATGGTGGTTTCTTGGGGCCTAGGGGCCTCTCTGAGTTAAATGACGCGTTAAAAAGACGTGTTTTTTTGTAGATGCTGATTTTTGGTTTTCCTGTTGCTGCTTTTGCCGGATCTGGATTCTATGAGTTAGAAAGTCAAGACCTGGAATAGACAGGCGCTTCTTACTCTCCTGGTTCCAGTCACGCGGAGAGAGGCTGTAATTCCATCTTTGAGAGATATGTACATACCTTTAGAATATGTGCAGGAAAAGCAGGGAATCTACAGTCATGAATCATATCCTGCAGGGAGAGCGTCTAGAGTTCGCATTCTGTCCACAAAAAAAAAATAAAAAATAAAAATAAAGGAGGCATGAAATTGATTAAAAGCACTCACGAGATTGTCACGATGGCTGATTTTGATGAAGGCTCCTGTCCTGTTATTGATGTATTCAAGATGTTCTCTGTAATTGCTTTCGGCGGCAGCACGAAACTCTTGATAGCGATCAAGATTGCTTCCCTGTAGGCAGCAGTTGCCATCATTGCAAGAGTTGGAGTACAATATGCTTTGAGAGAGACAAAAGAAGAGCAAGAAACCATTGCATCTAAGTAAACAGCAGAATGGAAGAATGCTCACTTTTCAGAAGCATTGCTGTTGGCCCAGATGTGGGATGCTGAATATGGGTCAATCATGTCTGTTCACTGCTGCACTGAAGAGAAGAAATAGATCGATGAGATATTTGCCTTAATCTGAGAATTTAAAAATTATCAAGGTGCGGGAAGTGGTAGTTGTTAGATGTATCTTGTATGAATGCTTAGTAAGGCATTTTCGATGCAGTGCTGTGACCACCATGCCCATATGATATTGTATGAGTGTGAAAAGAGGTGTCTTATCTCTGCCTTTTTGTTGCATTGAGCCGTGTGTTGCCGTCCATGTTTCCTGCTTTTGGTTTCAGAAGTGACACACGACAAATGGAAAGAGATTGTCTCAAGACAGCTTGCAGCTACACAACATCGATGTCAGTTTCCGAGACCAGCATCTGACGCAGGTACCCAAAGTCTCCTGATCTTTGGGCTGCAACTTGCATGTTCTATCTTATTTTCTGCCCCTGTCTGTCGATTTCGCCAAGCAGAGGGTTCGAGAGATCGAGAAGCCAGGAACCCAGGGCAATTGATTCTGTCGACTGGAAGATCGACAAGTAACCACTGGTTGGATAACTCAAACTTGTCCATGTCAGTGAGCCAAAATGTTAGCTTTGGCAGGTTGGCCTTTGCAAACTCGTGAGTACGACTATTTGCATTTATTTCTCTTTTTAGGCCACACCTCAAGCGGGTCGCAGGCCAAGAGGTCAAAATGTTGCACACAAAAGGGATAAATAAAAAAAAAGTAAAATAAAAAAAATAAAACATAGCTATATACGTGCGTTCTGCATTGTTCTGCGCTAATAAAAGTGTACGGATCCGGTACAGTGTATAGATGTTACCCCGCAGCGGTGAGCTGTTGTGACAGCGAAGAGGCTGTTTCAGTCTGTGTCCATGGTTTCCAAACAAGGTCCGGCTGAGGCGGGGTGCCGAAAACAAAGTTTGATAGCTCTTTTGCACAGCCTCAGACGCCTAGAATTGAAGATTTACACTGTCAGATCTTTAAATGGCAGGACAAAAACCAATGCAAGAGAACCACCGGAAGTCTACAGGAATATGGCAGGAGCCATTTCCCTTCGACATTTGTGAATACCTTGCAGCGACGCCCCTCGAATGGGATGGGCTGATTGGATGTACTCCGTAAACATGGACATCTGGGATGAGTGGCTCCCGGCATGGGCCCAACCACGTGAAACACGAGCGCCAGGAACCGTGTGACAACACTGGCAGAGTCACAGGTCTCGTGCGGGTTATTTGTAAGATGGATGGCGGTTGAGATGGCCCCGACTTCAATAGTCAGGGATGCTAGCACGCGAAAGGCTGGTGCTGATATGTCGGCGCCCCGAGGCCCCTAATCCCGTTCTCCGAGATTCAGCGTCGATCAGGCACCCTTGTCGTGTCGTGTCCTGCACGATCTCGGATCTCGAAGGGGTTCGTACGAGACAGATAGGCCATAGGGGGTCGTGGCGTCTCCGGCCCTCCGGGCGACGATCTGTCAAGCGGCAAGCCCACCGGGCCATCCCACTTCTCACCTGCAGCTTGCAGGGACAGGCGCATCGATGCTTTTTCGAGACGACAGACAGGGCCAATGGGTTTGCCAACCTGGCGGACTGATCGTCTGGAAGACCCCACCGCGGTGGCCTCAAGCCCGCAAAGCCGCGATTTGGGTCTTCCATACAGTCTCCCGGCGAGTTGACGGGCGGGACTCGTGCGAAACTCTCTGACGTACGCTCGAGCCAGGTGCGACGTGCATTTTCCGTCTTGAGGTGTCACCTAAATCTTGGGTTCGCCGCGTCCTATGGCTGTGCGTGTTGGGTATCGGCACATGCAGCCGAAGCGGACGTTCTGCAGCTGGCTGAGATCCCAACGCACATATGATCATGTCCGTGGATGAGTCTCCTGTCGTTCCAGTGGCTGGATGGGGTCGCTTGTTCGAAGCTGGAAAGGATCCGACGCAGGAAGCGTTCCGTCCTGCTTCTCGAGGTCGGCGACCTGCGGGCGTCCCTGGATGCCGGGCCAGGACCTGTCAACGACGTGTTTCATCTCCCGCAAACGGCGTCATCCTCTGCCCGTCACACTGTCCTGGGAGGGAGGCGAAGAGATGACGTTGCAGGGGGAGCAGGCCATCGTGTCGCTGGTGAGCGCTGCTTGGCAGGCACCGATGGTGGATGCCGGCCGCCTCCCGTGACCGCGATGCTCCGCCGTCTCTTCTTGTCACCGCGTCCACCGGTAGCCGTACCGTACAGCGCTTCAGGGACCGAGATCCACTGTGGCCTTCTCCATGACGGTATGACCTCAGCAGTAACTCTCTCTCTCGCTTCCTGTAGCCCTAGGGCGCTACCGGGCCTCGCCCGTGCTTGTCACTCACGAGGCTGGCTGGGGATCCGCGTGTGTGGAATGGTGCTAACTATGACTAGTTGAACCATCGATCTGAAGACTAAACGCCGTCCTGGGAAGGGGTCCGACGCACGAGAGGTTCCTCCAGCGCTGGAGACTCTCCGCTCCTCCTCCGAGGCCGGGCCCATGTCACGGTTAGTGATGGTCAGCCCTTCCAGCGTGATGTGACATGACAAGTGTGTCGGCGCCGACTTGACACGATGGCCGCCGACACTAGAGCTGTCATATGTACGAGCCAGCGTCTCTCGCACCGAGCTGCCCTCCCGGCCAGATCACCTGGTGTCTTTCATAGCCTGGTAAAATCCAAACTGTGTGCGACGTGGAACCCGGGCGCCACCCGAAGACGACAGACTGCAGTTAATCTTGGGTGGAGACCGACAAAGGATTCCCGACCAGATAGATCTCTGCCATCCCTGCCTTGAAACGTGAGCTGGCAGTGGCATCCCCAGCTATGGCGCCGCAGGTCTCCCGATGAGGCGTGGATCGATCTCTCTGGCTATCAATGGGAGATTTGTGCAGCTACGCCCTGGACGGCGTTGCCGTCATTTCGCTTACTCTGCGGACGGAGTACAGCGCTAAGACTAAGCAATCAGCCATGGCAGTTTCGAATCATCTTTCCAAGGACTGGCTGGACACTTGTTTCTTGTCGACACAAGCTACACTGCGATACTGTGTATGGCCACTCGGCTGCTCAGTTGCATCATGGCACAGCATAGATGTGGGTCTCCCAGCGAGTGATTCATGGCGATCCTTCCCTTGGATTTGGCCTGAAGTTTTTTTGCCCCGTTTGGAGATTTGTCGTTCCCGTGAAGACCTTCCTTGTTCCCCACGATTATTGACTTTTTGGGGCTCCTGAAGAACGTATGCCTTTTTTAACCAGGGACGCTGAGAGGCCCCTCCGATCCCTATGTACCCTCCCGCTTGTTCTACCTACTGTGTCTACTAGATCCAGGCGGTCATAGTCAAGGTCCTCATCCGGCATCCACTTCACTACACGGGCGTATTCAGTACTGGCTGCGTCTCTTAAATGTCCAATCAGGTTTCTAAGCTGTGTTTGAGCCCTGGCGGCGATGGTTCGTCGGGCGCTTGCCATGAGGCTTGTAATGAGGAGCCATCCCCAAAAGAGAGGAGCGACCGTTTCCCAAGTTTCGTTAGTAGTGAGATATGGTGCTACCCTGGATACGTCCAAACCCCATGGCTATTTAATGAGTCGGGCAAACTGTGCTTCCTCCCGTCAAGGAGTTAGCGTGGATTACCGGACTCGGTGCACAGCGCCACCTCGCACATCATTCCTGCGACCAAGTGTCAGATCCCTGGCCAAATCTGTCAAGACAACCTTATGGAACCGTCAGTTCGCAGGGTCCGATTTACGCCCTCTCCCTTCTCCGCTTTGCAGGCCTATAGACTTATGGAGTAGTGACAGTAGTTCTGGCTACTGTACCCACTTCACCCACGATCGTCATTTCGGGGAGTCCCCGTCCTAGCCCTCTATGGGGTTGCTCGGCCAGATGTAACAACGGACGGACCTTGCATTCTATTAAGTTCCCTTCCTGTCAAGAGTTCGTCCTGCAGTTAGCATCTAGGTACATTTTTTTATTCTCTTAACCCCCGTGGAGGCACTCATCACGAAATACCACACCCAGTGCCCCTACCGGCTTTGGCATACTTTGATTCAGCTGTCCTCATCGCGTTTCTGACCAGCTATGCTAAGATAAATCCGCACAAGTTTAGGTGAGTATCTTCTTTTCGGTTCCAGCTGAAATTCTTGTTCTGCGTTGCATTTTTTTTTTCTATATTTCCATTACCTTGGGCGGTGCCCAATCTGGACGTTAGCTAGTTTCTCTGGCTTCCTCGGATTCGAAGGTTCAGACTTGGCCTGAGGCCCCAGGTTGGCTCCATTTCTTTGCGGGTCTGACATCTGAATATACACGAAGGCTTCCAACTTTCCTATGTCCCAGCACCGCAGACCGGAAGAAGATACCAACAATATGGCCGTATCATACGCAAATGGACTTCCCGCCGGTCGCACTCTGACCCTTCCATCCTTTCGAGAGGTAGGATAGAAATCAATCTGCTCAGGATAGGCGTGCAATGTCGCTGACACGTTTATTCTAGCTTCTTCCACCTCATATGCACGAGGAAATAGAGTCAAGTACTTATTACCCGCCGCCTAGACAATATCACGAACGTCCTCTATCATTGACTCCGGAGTCGTCATCAGAACCGAGATCTTTTCGGGGGCACGGTCGCCTTGAATCTCCCTCGAAACCGGCAGTAGGTGACGGACTCCGTGCCTTTTCGCTGAGACCCAACTGGCCCGATGAAAAAATGTCTAGAGACTACAGAGAACGTGGGCCTCTCCAAGGCCCACACGCTGGAAACGCAATACCACCCCCAGCGGCATCAAGACCAACATCTCAATTCGTATCTCAGGGACCAAACCCGATCCTGCCGCCTATACGGGATCTGCAGTCCATACCTGAGCGAAATCTGAATATGTCAGGAAATCCCCTTGACGAGACAACGGCGGCTCGCCCAAATACGTTTCCCCAGGAGTTTGGAGGGGGTGGCGGTCATGAAGCAAACGTTCTTGGTTCGAGAAATCCTCCCGGTACGGAGCGTGATCGACAGACTGCACAGCCTTATCTCTCCAACGGTTGCATGGCGCCGATGTACAACCAGCCACCATACGATAGTCCGCGATATGTCAATTATCCGGCAGAGAACTCCCCTCAAGTTATGCATAACACTCATCCCAACTTTGGCATTATGGGTGATCCAATCGATCCAAGAAATAAACGGAGGAGAGGAAATCTTCCAAAACCGGTGACAGATATCCTACGCCAGTGGTTCCACGAGCACCTCGATCACCCTTATCCTAGCGAGGAAGACAAACAGTATTTTATGTCGCGTACTGGCTTGACAATCAGTCAGGTGCGTTACTGATCGGTGGCTACTTTCATACTTATTTTTACTGACCTTTTTTAACAGATCAGTAACTGGTTTATCAATGCAAGAAGGCGACAACTTCCAGCACTTCGCAATCAAATGCGAAGCGAGAACGACAGAAATTCCCAAGCACAGTCCCCCTTAAGTGATGTCGACCAGACATCCTCTCAAGATCATACTTCATCTCCAAGCCGTGCGACGCATAATCAGTCATAATCACGAGCAACCGGATGATTTCTTTGTTTTTGGATTTACCACCATCTTGTCTAAGGAATGCCGCATCCATAATACTTTTTTTAATTTCCGCATAGCATTTACAAGACTGGCATCCATCTGGCATCTGGCGTTTAGGATCTGGATCATGTCCAATCTCACGACGGTTATAGCATTGCGGGGAACAAGAAAAGAGAACCTGCCCTTTTCTCTTTTTTTTATGATATCTTACGTTCATATCACGAAAAAGGATGTCTTTTATAGATGCTCTTATATCTACGGGCTGGAAAGATTGATAAGATTATCATGTGATACCCTTTCATTATTATTCACTACCTTTCACACCGTGGCAAAAGCCGATGTCTCTTGACAGGGTTCAGTTACACTGAGAAATATCTTAACACTATGTCCACCCGCATTATGCACTTTGGATCCCTCGATACGATGTTCGCCTTCTGTTCTGTCTATTGTTGCATTATTTGATGCATGCATCTCTTATCTCTCTTCCAATGATTGTATGGCACACCCTCGAGTCCGTCTCTGGATTCGATTCACTGTTCTATCTTTAGCTGTCTCGCAATGACGTTCTGACAACTTGTCTACGTATCTTCCAGAGAAGCCTTGGATTGATATTCCCTGGATGCAGCACTCCACGGATTACCATAACGGGACTGGAAGACACGAGCTGCTCTTATCATGACGAATCTCGTCTCAACACACCGCTGCATTGCAACTGATCGTGGACGGCTGTGATTAAAAATGTGGGCTCGTTGCCGGAGCTCTTGCTACGTTAATCTGGTTGACGTTTGCCTTGATTTGCTCGGGATGGATCGCGCCGAACCTAGAGAGCTGGGCTCTTCTGTCAACATCGAATAGAATTTTACACGGATGAGGCTGGTGTCGAAGGCAAAGTTGGGGATGCTCAACGTGAGAAGTCATACTTGATATACATTGGACGTGGCGACTGCCGTCGATTTGCGACATTTATACAAGTGCCGAGGACCGTAAACTGAGGCGCCTGGACATTCTTGTGGTACCTTCCAGAGACCGGTAACTGGGTCATATTTCCGCAGTTTCATAATCATATCTTTGCGTCGTGCTTATTCCGTGAATTTTCTGGCTCATTGCTGACCTTGGGACGTTTCCATGGCTCAACCATCCCGGGACATTGACTTATCTGGGAAGACATTGACCCCTCTTACTGTACACTGGGATAAGGAGCGGTTCTGGAAGGCTATGATCCCCACATATGAAGCTATGAGGTCGTGCACGGGTGCAAGACTGCTGGTACTGATATGGTATATCCTGGGGAATAGACTAACAGCACGAAGGTTCATCCCATGTAGCCAAATGATCTGCTTGGGCATGTACTATGCGAAGACTCACTCAACAAGGGCAAACTGACAGTTGACACCAGAGCGAGACCGACTGACTACTACTTGCTTTGCTTTGGTTTGCGGTCACTTATGCGGACTGCGGAAGCCCTTAGGCGAAATCCTGCCGTTCCTGGAACATGACGGCAGCATTCTCCACGGACCATGATATGGCAGATATGCAATGTCCAAGCTTACGCAGTGGTTCGTATTCCAGATTCCCGTCCTTTTGATGATCTGTTCCTTTACGATTGTACCGTACGGCCCCTGCTCCTTTTTGACTTTCGGCTCGGTCAATCGCCGGTGGTGCCGAGCAACCAAAGCTGTGGAATCGCCACTTGGTAGCGCATCCAGTGGATGCTGAACACTGGTTCTCTTCTTGTTAAGGTTCGATAGATGACGGTGTGCGACTTGCGCTCCGTTCAGTCACAAGGCCGGAGAGCAATGTCCATCTGGGGTAACTACTAAACCAGTCGACCTGGCGACGGTCAAAACTCGTCCTGACCCAAGGGACCGCTGCTTAAAATTCTACAACTCGATGGATGGAGTGTTCGTCATGGAAGCCGAACCATCCTTCTTCCTCGGAGGCTGTCCGGTCTGTGTCCAGTGGATGCCACCTGCCTTTTCTGCCGGCCTGCTGCGACTCTTGGCAATCCGTGGCTCTAGTCTGCTCGAACTTTATCTCCTTCCGAAAGAGCAAACAAGCTTTGCGAGTGCTTCCCAGAATTCTTCTAGCGGATGTCTCAAGGAGATCTTCGAGACGAAATTCCGGATTTCTGGAAACGGCGTCTACCGATTGCCTCTTGACATGTCGCTGATCCGTGCCTTTAACCTTAGGATCAGCGCGCTTACTGCGCAAGAACCCGTCCACGCGTTGCTAAGTCTGCCACGGCCCAACGCCCATCCGCAGTCAGGAGCGCAATAACAGGCGTGTGGATCAGGTAATTAAATCTCAGTTTGGACAAAACTGACGATTGCTGCAACTTGCCAAGATATCTTTACCTGCTTGACACCGCGTTTCCTGCGCAGGATCGCCCGAGTTCAAAGGCCGCGCGGGGCTCGATCATTTGTCTGTCAGTTTTTAAACCGCCTGTCAATCTTGAATTTGCACCGTACATAGGAGGACGGATAACTGCAGCAGCAGAGCCCGCCAAGGCTGCGCCTCGCACCCTGTTCCTCTGTCAATCACCCATTGGCGGAAATAGTCTCCGGAAGGGAGGAGTATGACAGCTAAATCATCGGTTTCGTGAGGCTGCAGGCGTTACAGCGGTGAATGCCTGCGGTGCCTGGATCATGATTCATTAGTACTATTGCCGCCGCCTGCGGAAGATGCTCGTTTCTGCTGGGATACACGCGCGGAAAAGGGCCGCGCTCCCTCCGTGGCGCGCTCTGGAGCAAGGAGTCGCAAACTTTGACAGAGCCACTATTGGGGATCGCCGCGGGAAAACTGTGAGCTTACTCCGTACAGACCGACCTTCGCGGGGCTGCCAAACCTGAGTATTGGGACCTGTCACGGTATCTTATCGGACAGGCAGCACTAGCCTGCACTGTACTGCTAGGTGCTATGCCTCGGTATCTACTCCGTATAGATATGATCGTCGCCTATAGCTGGACGTGCTCCGCCGGTATGTAAGGTACGCAGCGCCTACACGTCACCAGCAAGACACAGGTTCAGTGAAGCGGTTGTCACTACTATCCGGATGCAGTACGGAATCTCTCCGTAACTCTACACACTGGAAGTCTCACCAAAAGGGGGAAAATGGAAAATTGAGGCCATTGGCGGGTCAGGAATGGCGGATTGCTGTCAGAGACTTCAGCTCGTGGAGACCGTATCACCATTACTATATGCCCCTTTGGACGTGCACGTCACAGCAAGTGAGACCGGCCCGTCACCCCAAATTCGCAAGTACGGGAGGCCTTAAAACTAGGGGCATTATCAGACCATCAGGTGGCCAAGACTTTGGGGGCGGTTTTAAACTCAAGTCACCTGTGCGTACGGAGGGGTACTAGAGTGACGTGATGATAGGCCGCTGGCAGGAAGCGCCAGCTGTCAAGACTCAGCTTAATATTAATAATCTGGAGTGTGACCGAGGAGCCGCACGAGGGGGATATTCCGGTTCCCAAGCGACACCTTCACATGACTTACGAGCATCATCCACAGTACCTCTAGTGTAGGTACTCCTGCAGGGGTGAAAGAACTGCTTCTCGACTTCTGTCTCCCATGTCCATGGACCCTGCTCGCCCATGTCCGGGCAGTCCCGTGACGCTGCTCTGCATGCACAAGCACAGGGGCCAGGCGGCGCCCAGGGCCATGATGATGAGTCTCCACTTGCAGCGTGCAGGTCGTGTCATGGAGTCAGCTGTCCGCACCGCGGCACGGAGTATACGGAGGAGGTTTCACCGTTCCAGCCACTCAGGCCACGGAGCGGGCTCGGTCCGACCGAGGAGATGACCTGTCTGGGTAAGGGTCGCGCCTGCCAAAGTTCAAACTTCAGGGACCCGTGGACCCGGGGTCCCACCTGCCCGAGGTGTCGCGCCTGCCGATCTTGCCCGGCATGGGATGATAGGTAGGTGGCATGACGGGGTTGCTGCGCGCGGGGATCGGCGGGCCCTGGCTGATCCGCGCCTTCCTCTTTTCGACTGGGAAGTTCAGCCGCCCCCACCTTCTTTTGAATAATTCGTGCCCCGGCGCGCTCGTGGCGCCTGCCTTTCTCGCATCCTGCCTGCATTATTAGGAAGGACAGGGCTTTCGTCCCATCCCTGCTGTGTAGGTGCTGGCATTTGCTTGCTACCTCAGGCACCAAGTATCCCTGCCTGCATGCAGCGGCGCAGCTTGTTCTGTGACAACTCTCTACCCGTAGAGAGCACATAGTGCTACTCTGTCCACTTGATTGATCGATTCATTCGATCTATTGACCTCTCTGGCAAATAATACCCTTTACCTACCTCACCTACCCTCAGGGAGGTAAGTAGGCCCTGATCCGGACTTCATTGGCTTTGGTCTGCTGCGCCGCAGAGCCAAATGCTTTTAAAAATGTTTCGCTTCAGCCTTCTCCTCGAAGCTTCTCCTTGTTGTTGTCTTTGTCCCACCTCGACTCACTCGACTCGAGGCGGAGTTTTACTCTCGTGGAAAGGTACTGTATGCAGTGAGATAGTTGTGTCTGTGGCAGTCTGTGCCTGTGCATGGATCTCTCTATCTATCTACCTACGTAGAAAGGTATGTACATAGCTTGGTCCTGTGTGAAGAGAGGTAGATCCTACATGGACACAAGACACGCACCTCATAACGTTGATTAATGCCGTGCACAATTCAGAGAGTTATCATTTTATGGGGTTTCTCCTGTTCCCTGTTCTGCTAAGAATGAATCAGGATTTTGTTGTTGTTTTAGACCGTCAAGGTGAGCCGGGGTGAGTGTTCCAAGTCCATGCGATGGTGGGAACACCCAGCCTGTAATCCGTAGTTAGAAAAACATCGAATATGCAGCCCACATATTTTTCTTTCTTTCTTACTTTCTTTTCCTCCTTTTATTTTATATATCTCTTTCAAAGTGTGCCAATTTGCATGGCATAGTAAATTGCAGTTGTCAGAAAAACCGCGCTTGGGAAAAGACGTGACGTTGTGGTTGAGGCGGAGTGGGGCCGCACAAAGCCCAAAATGCAGAAAAAGAAAAACCAACAAGAAAACGAAGAGGGCTCCATTTTCCCCTCTCCGTTTGCGAATAAATGAGCCCGGCAGGATTTGAACCAACAACCTTTCGATTCCACAAGCCGAGGAACTGGCTCACTGGAGTCGAACGCGCTACCGTTGCGCCACAGGCCCCTTGGATGTCGTGAGGTTGGACACCATGGGACATTATTGAAACGGGGAGCTTGGGAAGAAATATGCTTTTTTGTGTTGTGCGGGGTTCTCTGCTCACTTCCGCTTGATTGCTCGACTGCTAAAGAAGGTATGTATCTATAACTATGCCATCTGTTTTTTTTTACCCTCTAGGATGGCTATTCTACCATTGTTTGAATATCTAAATAATAATGTTTACTGATGGAGTAGTGGGGCTGTTAAAGAGGGGGCGGGGTTGGTGCGCTGAATTCTATACACAGAGAGAAGGGGAGAGGAGAGGAATCCCGGGTACCTGCAGGACTGCGACTGAGTGAGAATGAATGTGAGAACAGGCGCCAGATTAAATTAAAACAGGAATTGTTCCACTGCATTGAGAATAATATACCACTTGTCTACGTGCTGTATATACTGTACATAGTTGGATCTGTCCATTGCTGGGGGGAAATAATATATGTGGTGTGCGTTATTAGCGAACAAAATAGGCACCACCTTTTCTCGCTCACGCATTAGCCATAGACCCTTGGCTGAATAATGATGCATTTGCTCAGGAAAACAAAATACCCATGCTGCAGCTTTTGCTAAGGTACCTAAGGGGGTCACTGAGTTCATCAATTGGCAACTTCCCTGATCCTGCGGCATGACGCCATCTACACCCGTTTCTTGCTAAGTTATATACCGGGAGCGCGCAACGTTACTTTCTATACTATGCCATGCCGTGTCATGCTATACTATGCTTTATTCTATTTCGTCAGCAGCTGGTTTAGGACTTGATATAGCGACGAAACAGCTTTGACAAAGTGCTCTGCTCCATGTTGTGCTGTGCTGCACCTCTGTCTGTCGTGCTTAGATCTGGTTCTTACAATACAAGACAGGATAAAGATTTGGATCTTGTGGAATTGAAAGTATGAGCGTTCTGATTAGTCTATTCAAGTTTTAAAGATCTAAGTATGGTTTTTACTGCGCAGCATTGTCCGCAAAGTCCCATGACAGGGGAGGATTCCAGGGTGTCGTTGTCAAGTTTAGTTGATACTGCTAGCTTATGATATAGTTCTTGGAGAGGAATGTCATTCCTGTAGTTGTAGATAGAGCATAAAGTTCGTATAAGCAGATATTCCTTCCTGTGCGTGTGGATGTTGGCATTCTTCTCCTATTCATTTTATCTTTGGTCATGTCCCCTTGCGATCGCTGGCTTGAATAGGAGGTGACTCTGTCATTCGATATTTGACCAGAGGGTCTTTAGTAAAATTGGATGATGTATTTCGTGGCTTGCCGTTCATTCGTACAGTGTCGACCTGCACTGTAGTCGAAATGATGGATGTAGGATCAATCAGCAAGCTGAAGGGGTCATTTCACTGGCCACTTCGGCTTCACCTTCTCGCAGAGGCCCGCCCTCTCTACAATATCTTTCGCTCGCGCCTGCGCGTCCTTCCAGATCTCTTCCTCGTCCATGGTAGTCAGCGAGCCGTCCGCAACGACGACCTTCCCGTCGACGACGACCATCTCGACGTCTCGCCCCGTGGCCGTATAGACGATCGCGCTGACGGGGGAGAAGAAGGGCTGGAGGTGAACTTTCCTCATATCAATGACGACGAAATCAGCCTTCTTCCCGACCTCCAAGCTGCCAATCGACTGTTCCAGGCCGAGGGCCTTGGCCCCGTTTATCGTCGCCATCTCCAGGACGGCCTCAGCTGGGACGACGGTGGGATCGCCGCTTTTCGCTTTATGGATGACGGCAGCTAGCTTCATCTCCTGCAGCAGGTCGCAGGTGTTGTTGCACGGGGCGCCGTCAGTGCCGATTCCCACGTTGACCCGGGCTTTCAGCAGGTCTGGGACGCGGCATATCCCCGACGCCAGCTTCGCGTTGGAAGTTGGACAGTGCACCACGTGCGTCTTTGTCTGGGCCAGCAGGTCAATATCAGAGTCTTCCAGGTGGACCATGTGCACAAGGACGGTGGATGGGCCCAGGAGTCCTACGGACTGGCAGTACGACATGGGCGTGTGGGATTGGGATGCAAAGAATGCTCTGTCAGCAGCTACCTCGGCACAGTGCATCGTGATCGGGATGCCTTTTTGCCGGGAAATTGATGTCATTTCGCGATACAAGGTGTCTGATACCCTGTTGTAGACAGCGGTCAGGATCGATGCGCATGTTAATTAGAAGTTCTGTTGCTCGAAAGAGATTGACGACGCAGACACGTAGCCGCCGGGCGTTCTGGCGCCGAACCAGACACGAATCCTGTCATCAGCGGCGCGATCCCACTTCTCCCACATCTTCACGGCGCCTAATAGAGATGTTTCACGATCTTCGACTAGGCCAGGGTGCATTGCCCATTTGGGATCCTTGGTGTATGTGGCCATGTCCATGACGATTTTCCCAAGACAGCCCCTGATGCCGCTCTCTTCGACGGCTCGGCAAAGGCCATCAAATCCATAGCGGTCAGCGAACTGAAGTGTTACAGGTCAGCAAATACTAAGTAAGGAAAAGTTGTTCTACCAGAGTCAAAATATAGATCAGGGGATCAGTCTGCGGCGCAACCTAGGACAGAAAATACATGGTCCGCTGGTCTCTCAGGTAGAATACTGACCATGCTCTCGAGAAAGCACGTGGTCCCCGACTTCAGCATTTCCGCGATGCTGAGACGAGCTGCTGCATAGCCATCTTCCGCGGTGAAGTTGCCCTGGAGGACCCATATCCTTTCGCAGAGCCAGGAAACAAGCTCTAGGTCATCCGCCGTGCCTGTCCCACATGTCAACAGGATTCGAGGCAAGCAAACAGACCGAATGCAACATACTCACTCCTTAACAGCGTCTGTACTACATGCATATGGGTGCTAATCAAGCCCGGGATGATGATGCGACCTTCCAGGCGAGTGACAGCCTCGTGGGGGTACTTGCTTGAAAGGTCGTCGGTCTTGCCGATGTCTGCTATCAAAGTGTCTCGGACGAGGATGGCGCCATCGGCGATGATCTCCCTCGAGGGATTAACGGTGATGATGATTGCGTGGGTGTAGAGCATGGCTGCACGGCGGCAGACATGGGGCCGAGAACTCCGTCTTTAACCGCTCTGCAACTCCACGAGGGGAGATAGGACGAGTCCAGGGTCTGAGACGATGGCTATTCTGCCATTATGACGCTACGCATGTCATTATTATAGCCCAGCCTCCGGGTGGAGTGTGAGCGGCGGGCGGCGAACTGCGATAAGGCTGGATCTCTGCCGGGGCAAGGCAGATAAGGCGCGCACACGGCATCTGAAAGCTCCAGGGACCGTTGCAACCATGCATTGGCAATCACATCTTGCAGGTTATCATTAGGAAGACGGAAATCGGATCCATCCAGTGCGTGCAAGACGTTTCTGTTGGAGTCTGCACGGCGCCCGGGTCGACCGCGGCATCTCGTGAGGGGGAGAAGTTCGGCCCCCGCTCGAGGAGACGGACCAAGATGCAGAACGTCTTCTTCCCCTCTTCTAGAAGCCTAGATAGAGCACCCTGGCCCGCAGCCATCCTGTTCTTCTCGCCTTGCCCCTGTTGCATCTGTTATCAATATCAGCTGCCTCTCTCGGCGTATTGTACTGATCTGACATATCGGACAGCACCAGCTGAGACAGCTGCCAGCGCGCCCTGGCCGCAATCACAGGCCCGCGCGCCGCTGATAAGAGTCGACCGTCTCTCTCTACAGCTGATCCACCTGTATTTAGAAGCAGAGTCTTCAGCTCGGGAGCTCATAGTGGCCGCTCGTTTCTTGATTTCGTTCTTTCAAGCTTCTTGCAACCGGCCCGCGCGGAACCAGCCTTGCCCATGGCCCAGTCCACAACCGAGGCCAAAAAGGGCTCCCCATCGTGGAACGGTAATGATAAGAACAGCAGAAACAATGGACACGATGCCAGCAAAGCTGAGGTCGGGACCGGGAACGATGCTACGCGCCCCAAGAGTCGGATCCGGCGCTCCATGACGGCGTGCAACACCTGCCGCAAGCTGAAGACCCGTTGTGATCTCGAGCCGCGCAGTCATGCATGCCGTCGCTGTTTGTCCCTAAGGTTAGAGTGTACATCGCACGTACTAGCTTTCTTTCCTCGTCATACATAGTGTAGCCAAGTTGCCTCTCTCACTGACATCTGCTGCAGGATTGATTGTGAGCTGCCAGAAGCACCGGACCGGTATCAGGACAATGCGCTGGCCTGGCCCGATGCCACTGCTGTTATTCCATCCTCAATTGAGGAGCGGCTTAGCTCCCTGGAACGGAGCATGGCGGAGTTGACAAGCATGATGCGCCAGTTGCTGGAACGCTCGCCCAATCCGTCCCGCAGTTCTACTTCTCGATCGACAATGCTCTCGCGGAGCTTCGAGTTAGAGGACTCCCCGTCGGAAGAAGGAGTCCACCTCTCTCTCTACGTACCCAAGCCGGTGCACTTGATCAGGGAGCTGCAGTCAGAGTTCTTTGGGGCCAAGGAGGACTTCACGTATGAAGCCCATCTCCTTGGGGATATTGTCACCAAAGGACTGATCGATTATAAACTGGCCAAAAGGCTGCTACGATTGTGTGATAGCACCTCTTTTCCTCCATTTCTAAGTGCGTTATATGAAACATAAACTAATGAGATTGAAGATTCGTGGAGCATTTCGGGCCCTGGATCTCGATAAACAGCACTGCCGATCTTCCGCCAAATCTGAGGCAAAATGAGCCTTTTCTGTTCAGTACCGCCTGCCTCCTCGCTTCTCGTTATGTTCCTGGCATCCCTCTACCTGTCATTCACGCCATGTATCTTCAAGTACGGCGTTTATCGGCTAGTGTTTTGTGGAGCGCACCACCGTTGAAGTACGAGTCGCTTCAAGCTTTGACGCTTCTTTGTTTATGGACTGCGACTGTGCAGACAGAAGTTCCCATGGATAGCTGGCTGTTGAGCGGAATCTCAATTAACCATGCTATCATATCATTTGAATTTCTGGATCGAATACCGGCAGAGCCGGTGGTGACTGATGACATGCTGAAAAAGCTGAGATTATGGAACGCCCTCTGCTTGACTCAGTTGCAGTATGTTTCTTCGTCATCATCATTAATTCAGATCGCTCACATCTCCAGCAGCTTCGCAATTGGCAATGCTCGCCCTTTTAACCTTCAGCAGAAGTACCTTGATCACTGTCCTCGGATTCTGGAGCATCCAGGGGCGACGTTTGACGACGGGAGAATTGTGGCAGAGATCCAGTTGTACTCTATCACGCTGAGTCTGCAGAACAACAATCAACGCATGCAGCGTGGTGACATCGAGTACGAGGAGATAACACGGTGGAAAGAGGAATGGGCACATCTTTTTAGTAGGACTCCTCTTCCCCTCATCAATGTGTAAGGCGCGGATATTGACAGGATGCAGCGGATGAACCTCATTCTACACTTGAACTGGGCCTCTGGTTCTGCCAGTTGTTACTTCATCGGACATCGCTGCGACTCCAACCAGACTCCGACAAACTTTTACCGGAGATCCTTAAGAATTCAAGCCTCATCTTATCGAGGTTTTTGCAAATCCAGCCACATATCGCTGTGGACTTTATAGACCACATATTCTTCGTTGTTGATTACGCTGCGCTAACCCTGTGCGAATTCAATATCACGGATCCCCTCATCGACCAGACCCAGGCGTTTCTTATCCACCTATCTCCAAACGAAGAGCACATAGCATACCGATTTGCATGCATTATTAGCGAGCTTAAGCGGCGCTGTACAGAGGGGGTGCATCAGCAGTCTGATGTTGCAAAGAGCGCGCAATTCGTGGACGCCCGTAGGGCTGCGGAAAACACCGAATTCATGTCGTCCCTGATGGACTCGATGCCTGATGGGTATGGCTCCTTGGAGCAACTCATTGCAGGCTTTGTACCGTCCCAGTCAGTGCCGGGGACAATTTATGAGAATGTTCCCGATGTCCCAATTTCCAACGGAATGGCAACGGGTATCCTCCAACAATACCAGAGCGATCAGTAGGAGACATATGTCTTGGTCGTCGGTTATCTGCACAAGGCGCAGTTGGCGCTCCATTGTGTGTCATCATCTCCCGCTTCAATAGGCTTGAATTCCGGAATATATTACTCATAAACATTTCCTTTATGGCGACAGCCTTGGAGGCGGCATGCTTTTTTAGTCACCATGAAAAATTCCCACCACGGATGGATAATAATGAGAAGGCCAGTTAAAATCCTCTCATGCATTTATGGTTGTCTTCTCGAACCTTAAGCGGACCCATTCCGCACAAGAAATGGGTTCATATTTTGCAGGATGAGCGTCATCGATGCAACTAGGGAGGACACCACAAGTCTCATTGAAATTAAATCCTGTAAAAAAGGATTCAGTCAGTAAGGATCGAGATTCCGACTGAGGATATGGATCCGGGTCATGTCTGATATCTGCATTTTCTCTCTGATAACCTGCAATACATACCGAAGAAGAAGGGCATCGAATATCGCTCGCACGGCTTGAAGTTCTTAGCGCGGTGGACAGTCGAGATGAACCGGTCATTCGTGATTCGCATCATATAATCTCCAATATTGACGACAAGTGTGCCCTCGATCGGTACTGCATTGATCCACTCACCGTCTCTGTTCAGCAACTGGAGTCCTCCGTTCTGATCTTGCCACAACATCGTGAAGCACTGCAGATCCGTGTGACTCCCAATGCTCACATTCTCCAGCTCATCTTCGGACGTGTATGATGGAAGCTGCGGGTAATAGTTCAGCGCGACGGCTGCATCAGGATGGGACGTCATCTTGTCGAAGTAATCCTCTGGTAGTCTCAAGGCCAAAGCGAAAATCTTAATGAGACGCCTTGCCAGGGATAGGCAACTTCGCCAATATGCGAGGATATGATCCTTGAACATGGGCAGATTCGCCGTCTGGATCCAACAGTAGTCATCCATCCTGAACCCACGACGGATCTCCTCAGGAATGGCATCGACATCTTCCACTTCCGGGTCATACAATGGATCATACCGTATTGCGAAGCTCTCACGGTGATCGATCGACTCCGTTTCATTCACCCGGTTTGATCTGGGCGGATACCACCCATTTCTGAACTTGCAGTTCTTCTGGTTCACCCGCTGCTTGATCTCCTCCGGCTGGTAGAAGAAAGCTTTCGCAGCCGCAAGCGCGTGCTGGATCACCTCATCGGGAATCCCATGACCCTTGATGTAGAAGAACCCGATCGTGGTTGCGGCGTCGTAGATCTGGTCGGCAACGTGCTGTCTGTCTGCCAGATGCTTACTCCACATGCCCGAGATATCGATCACGGGGATCTCGCCCGGTCGTGCGTCCCGGGGCTTGGTGTTTTTAATTTCACGATATACCGGGCCATAGGCTGTAGTCAACTTTAGCATTTTATGAGAATTGCATGGGGATGACGTGTGTATCTATGTCTCTGCGGTTGTCATCCTGCTTCTTCAGTGTTGAGGGTGTTTCAGTTGGGACACCAATCGATCTGTCTTTTGACAGAAAGTCGGGATGTATCGAAGAGGGTGCGCGTATGATATCCCCGCTCTTTATATATACATGGGTGTCTTCATCAGTGCTCGGAGTCCGCCGGACTTCCAACGTAGGCGTATAAATAACGTGGGCTCCGGTAGGTCCCTACCTACCCAAGTCAACAACGAAGATGAGCTAGCTATCAGGGCTCCCGTTCAGCTTTTATCTTTTCTAGGCGGGGGAAGAGCTTGATTCCCAACCGTTTCAGTATAGAGGCCCTGGCCTTTAGCAGGGATTAAGGATAGGAAAGCGTTCATACGAAGGCGGACGCATCCCGAAAATAACAAATGAGAATACTTAAGCTGCTTACGCGATGTTCACTCGAGCAAAGTGCTCTCAACGCCATTGTCGTCGATTTCAGCCTGTTACTGGCCCCCTCAAGGTGTCCTTTGTCCAATTGTTGGGTGTGTCGCAGAGTGAGCATAGTGCATGTAGCCTTTGACGCTGTCAGCCCTAAAACTCGCCCGGCGACATGCCTTCTCCTGCTACAAGCCCAATTATTGGTCCCAGTTATTCTCCTCCATTACTCCGTGTGCAGTATGTGTATCTCATTCTATCATCCGAAGGGGCTCCTCAGCTGACTTTATGCAATGATCCATTTAGTATGGTCCAATAATGCCCTTGCACTCGCGTTATTGCGGTTAGCTGTCCACCGCACAACCCCTGCCTACCCCCTATCGACTTGTTATCTCCAAGCCCGACTGGCAGAAGCTGACTTCCAACAACACGTGGCCTGTCCTGTCAGCCAACCCCATCTTTCAACGATGGCATCCCGTTGATCCGCTGCGTGGATGTTATATCGGTCGCACAGGGCCCCCGCCATCGAAGAGGGAGGGAGACATACTTCCTACTTAGGTACTACCTTCGTACGCTAATCGACAACCAACGCAGCTATGACCTCCACAGAACAGTCTGGTCGCTTTGTCTTCATCAATGCACCGGCGCTGGTTTCCGCCGGCACACCGGAACAGCGTCGCCAGGTCCGCTCACAGTTGATGCGTCGGCTGTACCAGGAGAGACAGAGACCGAAAGGGCAACAATCCTCCGAACCCGCTCACACAGATACTAGCCACGATGGGGCAGAAGAGTCATCACCAGCGATCTGTCGTTGCGGCGCTTATCGTCGGTTGCCGAGTTCAACAGGGGTGTCACAGAAAGAGTCCGTGTCGACAAACCTGACAACTCGGACTCGAAAACAACTGCCCGATCCGGAGGCTCCTTTACCGCGCAGTGATAATAGCGATGCTACTGCTGCTTCAGTCCGTCTTCCTCTTCGTTTCTCGAGGATCAGGATAAAAACAGGGGACGGATCGATATGCAGTCAGTGTGGTGGGAAAATACCAGTCGAAGAATCGAGAAGAAGGACGAAGAGTCATAAGCGAAGTGATCCTTCTGCTTCTTCGAAGGCAAAGCTCGCAGCCACTGCTACAAAAGAATTCAACGGTTCCTTGACCGCGATGCGTCTTGGTTCTAGCAAGATCGACCCGTTCGGAGGGCAAGGAAATAATCGTGATGAATTCGGATATCATGAGCTGATCGATCATCGTAAGTTGCACAAACCTCTGACGCAGTTTCTGAATCTACATACATTGCAATTACTGGATGGGCTCGACCTCACATTATCGATGGATTTGATATGACCAGACATTGAATATAAGCCGCTGCCTGCTACATACAGAACTAACTCTTTTACCAGTTCTTAGCAGAATGATTCCGTCAATGCGACGAGCGGACAATTGGCCACTCCAAGTCTTTGGAACCTACTTTCAGAGTCCATTGACTCCCCTAATCCTTCATTCCTTTCTTCTGAGCATTTCCGTCCACCTCGAACGAACAGCCCGAAATAACGGCGCGATCTACTACCCCAGTCGCTCGCTGGAGCAGTTACACCACAAAGGCCTAGCCCTGAAAACGCTGCAGTCTGCCATTTCCAAACCCGTGATTGGCAATACCGTTCTTGACATGATAGTGTTGTCCATAACCTTACTTGCACTTCATGACGAGGCCCCACACTCCGTTGACAAGGACCATAACCCCTTCAATCCTCCTTTCCGGGATTTGCAAGCGCTCAACTTCTACGGGTTTAACTCGTTCCACCCGGTCCACTGGAAGGCGGTCCAGGATTTAATCGTGCAGAATGGGGGCATTCACACTATCAAGCTGTTTGGAGCGCCGTGGGTCCTTTCATAGTAAGCAATTTCGTCCTATATATCTTGCATTACTGAATAAGTGAAATTTCGTGCATATTCAGAGCAATATGTTATGCTGACTGAACTCAACTTCCCCAAGTTCCGCCCTGAAATATGCTACACTCATGTCCACAAAACCGGTCCTCCCTATCGTTGACCCTGAGGGAAACTCATATGGAGACCTTCCTCCTTTGAAGATCCTCGGGATCTCCGCGGAGCCCTCCCACAAGACGTGCAGCGGGGGCTTTCGTCAACTCCAGACCCTCAATGTCAAGAGCACCATTATCCGGACCTTTCTGGATCTGTGTGAATATGCGCAGGCAACGCGGATCTTCCTGAAGGATTCGAAGCAGAGCGATGGCTCAGCCATGGACCGGTTCGGAGATACGCGAAACGTGGTCCAGCACCGCATGCTTTGCCTTCCAAACCCGGACGAGCCGTTGGAATCCATATTTACTAATACTAAGGACTGCAATAATAATGATAATGATAATAATAATAACCCCGGAGAAGCTGTCGCAGCTGCACTCGACATCTACCGCGTTTGCTGGCTAGCAGCCAAAATCTTCACTTTACACGTCACGTTTCCGCTTCCGTGCTCGAGACAAATTCGAGAAGGCCAACTGCCACTGCTTCAGGACGCGATCTCCAGATGCTATCTCCATAAACAGAGTAATAATAATAGTAATTGGGCAGAAATCTCTGAGATTCTCTTATGGTGCACCACGGTCGGCGGAATTGCGGAGGAAGATGGTGATCCGGCCCGTCGCTCCTGGTACGCCTTCCAGCTCCGAAGGCTATGTCTCACCCTCAACATCCACTCCTGGGCAAGGATGCAGGAACTTTTGTGCTCATTTGCGTGGGTGGACGTTGGCTGTGATGCCACCGGGTACAAGCTGTGGATGGAAGCTCAGCATGTTGAGGATTATTACTACCCGGATAAACCCCACGTCGAGGAAGTCGTATGAAGGTATGGATAATACGGAGCCGGTGACTAGATCTTGTTAAGAGGCCTCTTTGATCAGGAGGACTTTGTGGTGGTCCAACTCGGGTTTCAGACAGCCGGCAGGGATCCATATTCTCTTCATTAAGATCGACTTCGCCTCGTCACAGTACATGATATTGGAAGTACACTGTTTCTTTTCATCTATGTAACGAGGATCAACATCCGGCATCCTCGATACGCGGACAAAGCATTAAACGGCCTCACTTTGCCTAAGGACTTCTGGACTATGTTATCAAACTAGCCAGCCTAACGGTATGGGAACTACAGCTCGAATTAGGTCACCTTGTAATTATAAACTGCAGTCCTGTCTTTTTCTGTGGACGAGCTGGAAACGGCCATTTTCAGATTGGAAGGTATGTACTGTCCTTCGAAGTCACTGGCCGACAATGTCCTCTGAAAAAATGGCCCCAGCTAATAATAGGAAGAAACTATGAAGACATTTTACAGGCTCACAGAGCGTTGCAGCCTCAGCCTTACCATTCCACCAGCCAAACCTTAGATAAAATGAAGAACGCAATGCTCATCCCGCTCACGATATCATCCATTCCTTCTATTTCATCTCATCTTATTTCTCGGTTCATTTCCAACAGATTCCACTCCCAGCCAGCTTTGCTGTCGGGAAAAACGCCTTCGGAAGCCCACCACCCATGGAGACCGCGATATTCCCGTTCGAGTCGGCCGTGACATCCGTGCAGGAGTAGATCTCGGTCACCTGCTGGCCGGCAGCATAGCCCGTCCCGCTCAGCGAGAGCGTGTACGAGCTGCCGGAGGAACCCAGGTTCGAGAGCACGGTGATGACCTGATTGCCGTCGAATCCTTTGCGGATTGCGAGCGTGTGGCTGTCTTGGTAGATGGGCCAGGCCTGTGTGGCGGAAGGGGCTTGTCAGCTCACGTTTATATAGCACCAGATACGTATGATGAATTGGCAAGACAAAACACATATTATATTACTGGCTTCTGGTTCGATCATATCTCACCTTGTACGTCAAATACCCCTCGTCCACATAGATGGCGTAATTGCGGATCTGGTTCGAGACCGCGATGAACTGGTAGAGCTCGCTGGTCGTCGAGTAGCCGGACAGCCAGACCGCCTCGCGGTTCGCGGGGTCGTTGCCGCCGCTGTAGTGCTGCTCCTGGCCGGCATAGATAATAGGGATGCCGTCCGAGAGGATGGTGAACGCGATCGCGTTCTTGGCGAGGGCGATGTCGCTCGTGTATCTGCGTATTTTTTTTTGTCATTAGTTAATATTATGGGATATATACAACGGATATGAAGAGAGACAGAACCGAGAGAAGGGGGGGGGGGGGGGGGGGGGGGGAAGGAACTGGTAGACCTACGAAGCAAACCTCGGCACGTCATGGTTCTCGACAAAGGTACCCAGGAGCGTCGAATCCGCGCACTGCGACTTCACCGTGTTGATCATGTTGTACAGGTCGCTGATGCTGCCGCTCGTGGAGGAGAACGCTCTGAGGAGGGGGTAGTACCTGCGCGTGCAACAATCGTACACAGACGTCAGCCATTATTGCGTTCAAGAGGAGAGATCATAGCTTGTTTATATATAGTAAGGTTAAATGTCAAAAGATTAAAAAGGAAGTGAGTGGACTCCAATGAAGGGCTTACGACTCACATCGGATAGTTCAGCACCCCATCCAGATAGTTCTGGTAGTCGCAGGTGTAGCTGGGGTCACCGTCGAACACCTCGCCCACGCAGTAGACGCCCGCGGCGTCGTTGTAGCCGGGCCAGAAGTCCTTCTGGACGTGTTTGACGGTGTCGATGCGGAGGCCGTCGACTGTTTTTCATTCATTTGATGTATATGATTAGTGTGATCCTATACTATGTTTTCCCAGACACGTAAAAATCTTACGATAAAACAAAAGAAAAATAAATAGATAAAACAACCAAGGCAAAAAGTGAACCCGTGACGTTTTTCGGGTGGTCGACACCGAAGGAGCGGCC
>ENA-UOWK01000386-UOWK01000386.1-bioreactor-metagenome-genome-assembly--contig:-NODE-386-length-29148-cov-26.018630_pt1 | contig 29148 bp, 26 predicted proteins | sample MGYA00238157_ERZ761612 | MGnify/ENA primary metagenome ERZ761612 (study PRJEB28901, sample SAMN06268035) | bioreactor metagenome | isolation source: Joint BioEnergy Institute, California, USA... | reverse complement strand
TGGAGGTATTCTAACAGGTGCGGAAGGACTGCAACGTGCTCAAGAAGCTGATCAAGGGCAGGAAGGGGTGGTTGCGCAGGCAGATCTACAGCCACAAAAGCGGGCACCACCAACGTGCAGCACATGTAATATAGTAGGTCATACTAGGGTGCAATGCTCTAGGCGCTAAGTAATTGATATATAGTGTATATAGCTTCAATATTTGCTGTGTTGATAGTCTAATTGCAGTTTGAATAGATTTGGCAGTGGGTAGGTGGCCAGCTCGCTTATGTGGCCAGCTCGCTTATAGATTACGTTATATGACACCCATCATTGAATACAGATGCTTCTAATACCTGTGAATCAACAGCTACTTAGGTATCTTTGATGGTTCCGCTACTGCAGTGTTGCCGTTCCTAATTGTGCCATGGGAGAGAAGCAGTGCCCAAATACACCCATCAAGACAGCGGTTGCATCATGATGCTAATATAATGTACTGTACATCATAACCCGAGCAGACCGTATTTCCACCCAGAAAAGAGCTACTACAGTAACTCTCAATATAACGCCGTCAGAAATGCTGCGAAAGTTCCACAATGACAGATGTGTTTGTTTGAGAAACCAGAGACGAGAATCATCACTCTAGCCTCGAATCCGCCGAGGGTATCCAACTTTGTGTGTGGCCGGGAGCACCTCTCCATCGGTAAGGAATGGAGCACCCGGGCATAGTTTCGAGGAATGGTCCGAGAGACTGACGGACCGCGCTTAAAGCACAGGCAACATGCCGCGGGGTTTAAAATATCGAGCTCGAAACGACCTTAGCCGGTCGTCTAATTCTTTTGCTTTTTGGGCTCAATAAGTCCAGCCTATTCAGTCATCCATCAGTATCAGTGTCCAGAATATCGACCATTTTGCTTCTATCCGATTTCCGAACGGCCAGGGAGGAGATTGATCTTAGGGCTTCCGTGCTGCTTCATCGCTGAAACATCGCAGGAGAGAAAGCGCCGACGTACCATGCTCAATAACCGCCACACAGTGTCGCTAGGTTGTGCGCCAACACCAAGCCAGTATTTTGCCCTTGATCGATCGAGCTCAATTTCTTTATATGGTTTCGCCGTTTTGGCCTCCTCGTCTGACAAGCCCGTAGGTCGCTTCGGGATAGGATTGTAGGTCCCGATGACCTCCAAGGGTTTCGAGTCTCGGGCCGATCTGCAGAATTCAAAAGATCAGCTTCAGAGTCAAAGTGCCGTGAATTTTCTAAATGCGCGCCATAGATGAGGAGAGGAACCACTCGTCAGGTGCAAGCTCGCCGATCGACGGCCCGAAGAATCGGGAATACATACCGTGCCTGGGACACAACGATGTTGTAGAAGGGCTGATGCCGGTTGCCGAAGCGAGACAGACGGATCCTGACCACCATATTGACAGTTCTCGGTCAATTCCCCGTGGCTCGTTGGATAATCAACGATGAATAACCCTTGAGGACTTTTTTCTCGGAGCTCGTTGCGACTCCGCGGGAACAGCAGACGTTCGGAGGCACGGAGAAAACATTAACCCGCCCGCCATGGAGGGACAGCCCGCGGTGTTTGAGATATGATGCAATGCTCCACCACGCCCCTCCATGATTTAGATGCCAGAAAACAATTGATGAAATAAACTCTACCAGAAGTCCTTCGGGTCGCACCTCTCAACTGTCCAGGATCTTTTGCCTGTCAATATCCGTTATACTACCTCAAATCTAACCTATATTTATTTACTAGCACGCCCCCCTCTCAAGCGACCTAGCTCTCCGGACAAGCTTCAGGTCGCTATATGCTCCGCTCGACATTGACAAAACAGAGCCTTGTATTGTCATTTTGTCGACGCTACAGTAGAACAGCCAGAATGTCGCTCAAGGTATGCTGGGAACTGTTGCTTTTTTTTCGTTAGCAAAAATTTATATTAAAGCTCCGCGACAGGCAATTTCTGCCAAAGATGCTGCGGCCCTCGACAAGGACCTCATGGAGGAAGGAGGTTTCTCCCTTGACCAGCTGATGGAGCTTGCTGGTCTTTCTGTATCTCAGGCTGGTATGGCGAAGTAATCGAACTGAGAGCCTTTGGTCCCCCTGGCAGCAAACTTTCGGGACTGACGAGGTCGATTGAGTGAGCAGTCTACCGCGTCCATCCCCCAAGTAAAGGAAAGAACATTCTCGTAGTCTGCGGTCCTGGCAATAATGGTATTGCTCCCGACGGATGTTTGGTCTCAAGTGAGACATGCGCATGAAGATGCTGAGGACATTACAGGAGGAGACGGCTTGGTTGCAGCTCGTCATCTCTACCAGTACGGCTACAACCCATCGGTCTACTATCCCAAGGAGGGCAAGCATGAGCTCTACCAGGTCAGTCAATTTCTGTGAACCTCTAAATTCTCGAACGGCCTAATTAACCTCCCCACCAGCGCCTCAAGACCCAACTCAAGAACCTCAACGTCCCCTTTGTCCCCGACTTCACTGAAGCCCTCAAATCCGCCGACCTCATCGTCGACGCAATATTCGGCTTCTCCTTCGGCGGACCGCTCCGCGAGCCCTTCCCTGCTATTATCAGACAGATGGAGGAAACCTCCGTACCCGTACTGAGCGTCGATGCGCCCAGCTCATGGGACATCGAGACCGGCCCTCCCAAGGAGGGTCCCGGGTCCAAATTCATGCCACAGTTCCTGGTCAGCTTGACGGCTCCCAAGCCGTGTGTGAAATACTACCGCGGGAGACACTTCCTGGGCGGTAGATTCTTGTCGAAGCCGATCATAGAGAAGTATGGTTTGGATTGCCCGAATTATCCGGGAATCGACCAAATTGTTGAAGTGGGCGTTGATGCGGAAGGGAGACTTTGAAACTTCATGGCAGGAGCGTTGTGCACTTATGTTTTACGTTAAATCATATAAAGCCGTAGGCGTAGTCGAGATATTTTCTACAAAGGAATAGGCGTCCCAATAGTCATACTAGCTATTAATCCGATGTATGTACTTTGTCATTTCTTGCAGTGGGCGTCTAATTCTCGTAACTTTCTAGCAGACCATCATCCGGTCAAGTCGACCGTCTCCAAATTTCATGCGGGATGCAGCGACATCACCGCAGCCTCCTTCGACACTGTCAGATCAGGCCTTTGATCTCATTAACAACACTGGTCATTCTCGGTTCTCTCCCGAGGCCAGCTGCCATGACCTTTCCAAGAACGTTTCCAACATCGAAGACCTCCTTTGCGGCGACTTTTACTTCGTCGCCGAGAGCCTTGACCAACGTTCCTAAAGCGACAAGGCCACGGTAGACCGCTTCCGAGTCCTTCTCGCTCAAGAGAATCTTCGTGAGTTCCTCGAGCAGGACAAGGGCGCGCTCAGAAGACTCAGGAGCAGATGCTCGTCCTCCGGTGGTCAGATAAACGGAGTAATTGATGTAGAGGGTTGTAGTGGCAATGGTGAGGTTGCGATTAGGCGTGCTTCCGCCAGTAGTGGTGACCGACTTGACCATAGCAATGGTCTGGTCGAACTGGCTGACTGCCAGGTTACGACCGGCCTCAGTCTCAAATAGATTAGCGAACATTCGAATGGTTAACATGACATTGTTCACATTTATGGGCGTTTCAAACACGCCACTTGACCGGACAGCCGAAATGAGATCTTGACCATTGTAGTCTGTTGTAGCTGTCAAGGGTGTTGCAGCTGCAAGCAGCCGAAGAAGGTCAAGGCCAGGGAGCCGGTTAGCAGGCGGCCATGCGGTCGCCATCTTGAACACTAGGTTAATGCCTGATTCCACGGTTGGAGAATGTTTAAGCGGGGGAGACTCTAGTTGATTGCACAAGGCCATGATTGTATCTAGCTCAGAAGGGTTGAGAGAGATGTCCTTGGAACCTGAAGATACAAGCTGCTGATTCAATTCTTGTATCTTCTTCGAGATGACCTTGAGATTAGCTGATGTGATAGACAAGTATGATGTCTGAGGCAGCACTTTTGGACGCGCTTCAGGAACCGAGGGCGGTTGTTGAGCAACAGCGGCAGCATCGCCGGGACGATAACGGCGTTCTTGACCCCATGGATCGGCTCCTGCTTGCTGTTCCTGTGTCTCTTGACCAATAGTTGCTCCCTGTGTGTTCTCAATAATGAAGCGTGCCACTTGGTCTATATAGCCCATAGGAAGATTATTGTCTTGAATAAACTTGGTGGCCGCCTCATACGGGTTCTGGGAAACATTATAGGGTAGTTTCAACGGAGGTTTCCCGTCTTCGATGTCGACATCGAAGACATAATCATAATCTTGACCGAGGTATTCGACCTTTCTCCCACTACTGCCTACCGAATCGACAACTGTACCAACAGGAATCCATTCCCGAGTCGCCATTGACCAGGTGTGAGCGGTGACATTGCCGTTCTCTTCTCGAATCATCTGAACCTGACCCTCCTTCGTTCCAGCTCGTTGTTTCAGAAACTCTGGACCGGGAAGCTTTTCCTTGTTTATTTTGCCGACTTGTTGCTGCGGAATTGCCGACTCCCTAACAGCCTTTTCAAACTGCTGCATCACGGCCGGGTCTGCCTGGCGCTCCTTTTCTCTGCTAAAAACGCGAGTGACACGGTCACTGGCACCGGTGACAATGTCTCCAGTCTCCTTGCAAACAGCAACACTCCATACCGAAATGGCAGGATGTGTTATCGTCTGAACGCACTGGTTCCCGTTCCACACCCTCACTGTTCGATCTTCACCGGAACTAACCAACTCGCCCGTCGGCAGAGCGGCTAGAGAATATATGAAACTCTCATGACCGTGCAGTTCGCCAACAAGAATGCCCTGTAAACTGAATAGTCTAATGACACCATCGTTGCTTGCCGACGCGAATTGCGCACCGGAGGGGTTGGATTCGGGAACCTTGCAGAGAGCCCGTACAACATCACGAGAATCCTTGATGCTTCGCAGTAGTCTTCCAGAGGTATTGAAGATGCGGATTATTTTGTCGGCACAGCCTATGATCATGTAAGCAATAGAGCGCTTGAACGCAGATCAGAAGGAAGCTCCACTCACCAGTGATGACCGTGTCCTTGTCGTAAGCTAGTACGGCCCATACGCTCCCTTGGTGACCCTCGAAAATGACGTCGCACTCCCACTTTCCAATGCGCCATAACCTCGCAGAGGAATCCCAGCTTCCACTCACTATCCACCCGCCTTCCGGCGACACATCTAGCGCACAGACGTTGTGACCGTGGCCAAGCAGCATCGCGTCCGCATTGTCGCCTGCTGCCTTCCCAGGCTGTCTAGCCTCGATAATGGTATCCTGCCCTCCTGAGATTATAAGCCCTTCGGGGAACTCTGGCGTGGGTGGATAGTATGCTAGACTGTTTACAAAAGCTGAACCGTGAGAGGAGATAGTGTAATCGTATGTAGGAGGCGGGGTAGAGACGAGTCTCCATATCCGCACGGTCGCGTCTCGAGACGCAGAGAGCACAATGTTGGGGTTTGGAAAGGCCACAGCGCGAACCTGAGTTCAAAGGTCAGTATCCCGATGTCGCGAACATTGTTATGGAGGGAGGGGGTCTTACATCATCGCCGTGCCCCTCCAGGGCCGCGGAGATCTTGAATTCAGGCATGCATAAAAATCTTGAGGCAAATCTGCTGTAGAACGGGGGAATCAGGCTCAAAAGGAAAGAAGAATAAGAGCCTCCTCGAATCACGAGCCTGGAAAACAGGAGACAGATTCACCAAATGCTAGTGCTCACCTGTAGTTATAGGTGTACCTTAACGTCTCTCGATGACCTAATAAGTCACGTGGGCGGTGGGAGACATGTGGAGAGGGAGGCCCTTGCCGATAAGGTGAGGTGATGGAGGCCCTCCTCATGTTGTCACTGTTATGCATCAGACCTTCACAGGAAGTCCTAACAAGGAAAGGATGCATGGGTATAAGGGCGGATAGTGACTACAGTCACTGTGACTTCACAGAATGAAGGATGAAGAGCTGAAAGCAGATGATCACTCTTTCACTTGATCTGAGAGGATTGAATATAAACTGCACACCAAAGAGATTAAATATAAATATATTGAGTGCATACCTGATGGCATGAAGGAAGCAGGCAAGTTACTGAGCATGTTTGTAAATGAAGAGCAGCATTTGACTCAAGGAAATAACAGCACAAAACTAAGTTGCTTCAAGAGCTAAGCATTTACAAGTATGTGGAAATAGTCATCTTCATAGGGCTACCGTCAAAGCTTTCAAAAGTTAGCCTCCCCTTAGGAGGTCAACAAACTTGGCTGAGCATCAACAGAGCCAGATCTCTGTAAATCCAATACGTCGGCAGCAAAGCTTATGCAGCTGCTTTGATTGTAGTTCCAACACCTTTTGTTTTCCTTCGAGATCTCCTCGACTAAGCAGATATTGCAAGTCACCCTATGGGACGCTGCGATTCCTATGGTGCAAACCAAACGCGCAGGACGACAGGGTAACAAATTGCAGCGCCAATATCCAATGTCGCATCATGACTATGTGTGCTATAGGCTTTCATGGATGATGTTGGAATTCCCAACCTTCGAAGACAAGGCATTATCAAATTGACTGTGGTCGCTGATGATGCCGTCGAGCTGATTGAACTCTATCAGAGCGACAATCTCTGGAAAAGCCTTACAATTTCTCTGGTAAGGTTTCTCTGCAAGAGAATCCATATGCTTCGGCGTAGACTCATAATTGTTGGACATGTTCTGGAGTAACATCTATGCTCCCTCTTTTCAATCCTGGGCTTTTTGGGGTAATATTTTTGTCTGGAGTAGATCATAAGATATATGCCCGAATTGATAATATTATCTCATTGATATGCGAGAGTAAAGAAAAGGACCAATTCAAGCAAGAGACAAGAACTACTAATACTAGTACAGGACAATCATAAACCAAGTACCGGCACCTACCTACCACCAGATTACTGAGTACTCCGTAGGTAGGTAGATTCCAAGGTTAGTATCTCCTACCCGACACCTGAGATCTGGTACCAGGTGCCCTTAGTTTGGGACGGTTGATTCACGGCACCCTCTCACTTTTGAACGTCATGAAAAGCAACCTCGGGGTCTGGAGACCGTTGACCGCTCGAAATCAGCGGTGAGATGGCAGGACGCGACGAGATCCGTTAAAGGGAAGGTGCGGAGCCACATAGTGTTGAAACTGGGGCCCTTGATGCGATTGGCATGCAGCACAGGCAAAGACGATGTCCGACCGGGAAATCTGTGCGAAGTTGAGCATTGAGGATCGCTGATCATCTTTGCCCGTTGCTGCGCCGACGATCCGCGGGTGCCACGGGCGTCCAGCCGGATGTTCAACTACGCGTCTCACGTGCTGGCGCGCTATGCCCCACGCGGGCTAGCGCGGCGCATCGGACATTTTCTCCAGCTCCAGCCACTTCGGGAGCTATCAAGTACTGGAATACTTCACTCCGATCTCCCCCCCCTGTGTTGCGCTGCCCTTCTGATTCCATAGGGCTCTTGGAGCACTCATCAACGCCAGTGATCCTGGTCTTTCACCCGTTACTTTTCTTATCCAGTTTCCCCACATCCTTCTCTCTTTCCTGGACCAATCGCGTCCCCAAACCCCACCTTCCCAGGTTCCTACGTTTGATGACTTGACGAATCTGACGAATTTCACTGTACTTCTACATTCACAAGCATCATAGCATCTTCTCAGCATCGGAGTATCAGATATTTCATTACGATCACGCGACACTTTTTGATTTGCCCACGGATCTCGGTTTTCTCTTCATGTCGGGTAACTGATCGTCGACGTCCAATATATTGACTGAGGTCGCTTCACGTATTCTTGGTCCTTTGTTCCAGTAACTATCTTTTCAGGGAGCCAAAATGGCTTCAGGTAAGCTTATCTTCGAGCGTTGAAATGCGCGCTGCTATTCCTGCATATCCCTTTTGGCTGTTCTCGCCTTCCCCACGTCCTCTTATTTCGGTGTCAAAAAGTGTTATTCTGTTGCTCATGCCATTTCTGCAAGTTGTAGCTAGACTGATGGGTTATAGACATTCCCAAAGTTGTTCCTTTGACCTGCCATGGTCATTCTCGTCCAGTTCCGCATATCAGCTTCTCTTCCATAGTGGAAGATGATCAATACTACCTCATCTCAGCATGCAAAGGTATTTTGCTCCCCGAATCCTATCCTAGATACATAAAGAGGGATGACCTGATGGATCTATAGACAACAACCCCATGCTTCGTGATGGGATAACTGGTGATTGGTTTGTCTCTATCCCTCTTAGCAAGGAAAGTCTACTCGCTAACCTTCCACCAGGATCGGCACTTTCATGGGTCATAAAGGCGCGGTCTGGCAAGCTCGCCTCTCAGAAGATGCCAACATCGCCGCGACCGCGGCTGCGGACTTTTCAGCGTGCGTCACAGGATCATCATCTCCATATTATGAGTCCTTTGGGCTAACCTCCCCGCCCCCAACAGCAAAGTCTGGGACACCCACACGGGCGAGTGCCTGCACACCCTACAGCACTCGCATATCGTCCGTGCGGTTGCTTTCCCTATCCAATTAAACCCGCAGGTCCTCGCGACCGGAGGCGTGGAGAAGAAGCTTCGCATCTTCGACCTGACCCGGAGCGGGTCGAGCAACGGCAACAACAATAGCTCTTCCTCGCCCACGTCTTCACAGGATCCCTCCTCGGCTAACGGATCCAACTCAGGCTCGTCGGGATCCACGACGAGCTATGAGATCGGTCCAGGGGTCCACGGGGGCACGATCAAGTCCATCGTCTGGAACAAAGACTACAACATCCTCACGACCGCGGCTGAGGATCGAAAGATCCGATGGTGGGATCTCCGCTCGCGGCAACCGGTTGTCGAGTACGCCGTCGAAGGCACCATCGGCAGCTGCGAGCTCAACAGCCTCGCGACGCAGCCCAACGACCCCGGGATCATTAGCGTGGCCGCCGGCAAGAGCGTGTATTTCTTCGACGGTGCCACCCCCGGTCGCCTGCTCAAGAAGGTGGACTTCAAGTACGAGGTCGCCAGCGTTGCCGTGAACAACGAGACTGGCAGGTTCGTGACCGGTGCTGCGGAGGATACCTGGGCGCGGGTCTACGACCTGCACACGGACGAGGAGCTCGGTACGTCCTTCCCCCCCTCCCTGCCATATACATACCTTTCTTTCCCTTTAGATATCAAAAAAAAACTAACACAAAAATTCCAGAGGTCCAAAAGGGCCACCACGGCCCCATCTGGTCCGTCAGCTACTCCCCCGACGGCAAGATATACGGTACAGCCAGCGAGGATGGAACCATCAAGCTATGGAAGGCGTGCAGAGAACCGTACGGACTGTGGCGATAGGGATAGGAAATGGATACAAGGAAGGAAAGAGAGGAGAGGTCCATTTCATTCATTAATTTCATTATTTTATTTTACTCTTTCTTCCTTCTCCGTTCCATTTCCATTCCCATTCCCATCGTCCACAGACAGACAGACGGACACGGAAGAGCGACGGCGCATGTGTCCTTGTTTGCCTTGCTTGCTGCTTGGGGTTCTTTTTTGTTCCTGTTTCTGTTTATTTTATCTTTGATTCTGTTTTCGCTCACGCTGCTGCTACTAGAGACACAGACCAGACCAGATCTGAGTGATCTTGATCTTAAATAAATAAATTAATAATTACCTAGTTTACCTAGCTAGAGTCGACATCGTCATGTTCAGCATCAGCATCCGTTTTTTTTTCCCTTCGCCTTGCCTGACCTCAATTTGCTTTAGGGCGATGGAGGGAGAGAGGGACGGATGAGGAATCGAATCGAGTCCGACCTGGACATGGACCTGGATCTGGACCTAGATCCGGAAATCCAGTCGAACGTAAACTTTTTGTTTTCTCCAACATAAACCATAACATGGTATACGATAAATAAATGTTTCTCATTCAGAAGGCATTGATCACCATTACAATAGCGTACCCCGAATGACGACTGAATGAAATAAAACAAAGTAAAGTTATTTTGTATATTATATCTAGATAGATTTTTTTTAAAAAAATCTTCGCTATTGTTATTGGTGGCAAAAATTGCAAAGATAGATGGATAGCTACTTCCTGACATACAATAACAAGAAATCACAACTTCTGATTCCGTAACGGAACGAATGGACACATACATTTATTTACCCGCAAAGATTCTCTCTTTTCTGTCTTTCCATTCTCTTCTACCATCCCTCTTAGTTTAACAGCCGGTCAGAGTAAAGTAGATATGATATAGGTACACATTCTAGTTGTCAACTTGTCAACACAGGAGCAGCTAGCAGCAACAGAACCCGTCAGTTGTAGACTTGGCAGAAAACGAATATCCGCACACACGTAAAAGCTTGACTCAGACAAGACAGGTCAAGATTAAAGACATTTGAAATTCGAGCAGGGATGTGACAGAAAAGGAAATAAAAGAAAGAAGGGATTCGAGTCCCCGAAAAGAAAGGAGAAAAAAGCTGCGCTGAAGATCGAGAGAAAAAAAATCACTCGATCATGTCGATATCGTCATCGCCAGCGGCGGCTGTAGAAGGCGGCGCGATCTGCTGCGGCTCGTCCGGCACGGTGTCCTTATCGGCGGAGCCGGCTCCGGCATTCGCAGCGTTGTTCCAGTAGTCCTCCATCTCCTGGTCAAGCTCCTCCTGCGTCTTCCTGGGTCGGCCGTTGACCAGCGGACGGCCCTCGCTGTCTGTCCTTCTGCGTTCCTCTCGCCGCTGGCCCGGTCGTCGTCCGCCTCCGTTCCTGCGCTCGGGTGTCCGCTGGCCCGGCACGTACCGGTCGATGTGGTCGGGAGGAGGCTTCGAGACATCGCTGCGTCGGGACCGTCCGCCGCGCCGTCCACGACGGCGACGGCCCGCTCCGCCGTCGGCGCTCTCGCTGCCGCTATCGGGGCTGAGACTGCGGGAGTCTCGGTCACGGGGTCGCTCGATGCGGTCGAAGAGACTACCCTTCGGTCTCTCGACGTGGTCGAATGGATTCCGGTCCCTTCGTCCCTCGCGGGGCGGGAGGAGAGTCAGACGGATCGGCTGTCCCTTTGCGTTGGCACCGTCGTACTCGCGGATGGCGGTTCTGGCATCGCTGAGCCGGTTGTAAGTGACGTAGGCGATGCCCTCTGAGCGGCCGGCGCGGTCGTATTTGATGGATACGTGCGAGACCGGTCCGATTCGTGTAAATAGTTCCTGTTTCAATAAAGAGAACTGTATCAGAGACCGTACTCTAAGGTATGCTGTGGCAGCCATGACCAACGTACCTCAAGGTCATCCTCTGTTATGTCGTAATGGAGATTATCGATGCGGAGCTTCGCCCCTGCAGGGGCACTGAGACGGATTTAGCACCTTGTCATAGAAAGGAGCAAAGAATGAAAGGAATATCAACATACTGGTCAGGCTCGGGAGAGTGGCGGTCACCACGTCGGGGTCTAGGGGGAGGTCGGTAGGAAGGGCGCGCTGAAAACAGACTGGTAAGAAACAACGAAGTCCCATATGGACTGAGATCACAAACGCACAATCCGAGTCGTCTTCGAACTTGTCGTGGACCCAATCACTGTAAGAAGCAAAACCAGCTAAAATCAGCAAACGCTCCTTGAGGATTACCCCAATACGCCAGGCAAAAAGTATCCATCTTACCGATCCAGATCAACACGTTCTTCCTTGTATGACTGTTGTATGTGCAAGGGGACAAGGTCAGCCGGGAGTCAATCTAGGTATTTTCATGGCAACGGTCCATCTCTCTGCGGTACAGCATCATGGCCTGACTGACTATCGGGCCAGAGGATGCCTTTGTATACGGTGCGAGGACGCGACAGGAGGAATAGGAGGGAGACCTGGGGTGCGCAACATAGTCAGGAGATTATTCCTTCAAATGCAGGAAGGGGAGAGAATGGAATATATGGCTGTACCTTTTTCACGCCATCGCGGGGGTAGTCGCTGCGACGTCCACGGCTACGGCCGCGGCGGTTTTGTCTCTACAAGTCATTTAGAGTTAGCACATATTGCATCCGGTGTTTAATCACCACAGTAATTGCAGAAGGCAAATGCATGCAAGGTATGGGAGCTTACAGGACGTTCTGCGATAATCTCATCCAAGCTGCGGTCCATTTTTTTATAGCAGGTGCGTGCAGGGCGGTTTGGTAAAAGAGAGAAATGGGTTAACAGAAAGGATTCACAATATAGTTTGATGCTCAGCCTTGACAGAAAAAGAGACTGAGATACTAGAAGCAGTTTTCTGGACAGTGAAAGCTCGTCCAAAGGCAAGCTCCAGATCGTATCTCCAGAACGGGAGACACGCTCCCTTGTCAGCCGAAAGGCGACTATCACGTGATGTGACCAATCTATAAGAAGCAATTCACATACAGCTCAGGCTCCAGTCTAAGGTCCCTAAACGGAACGGCGGGCTTTCACATGCGTGAGAGAGAGATTGCCGTCGAATTAGGTGGAGGAGGTCCTGGGTATTTACTCTTTTTGTCCTTACTATACTAAGACTACTTGGTGATACTCCAGCCCAGAAAAACCACTACACCGCCCAAATCCCTATCGTATGCAAAGCATGAGAGCGTCATTACGTACAAAACGAAAGCAGGAAAGGACGTACCTAGAAATAGGAAGCGAAATGCGAAGTGGGGAGTCCCGAAAATGCATTAAGGAAATAATAGTTGTCCTGTATGCATGGTGAGGCATGGAAAGGCAACATGCGAAACCCCCTTCCGCTAGCTGCACAGAAATGACAATCCAGTGTAGCGCCTCCGAGAAACCCCAACTGCCAGAGATGCTGTAACTTAAGTTCTTCCGTTGATGGAAGGGAACCTGCGATGGCCACTGGGAGATTTGGGCTGGCCGTCACCTAGGTCCATAATCTTCTCCATAAAGGCGATATAGTCATACTTCGGAACGTCTCGATCCTCCTGGAGGTCTGGTCCCTCGTGTCTTGGCATAGTTTCGATGAGATTTTCGATAATTTCGTCGGGAATGAGGGAATGCCTGAGATCGAGTTCGGTGACATAAGGCTGCAGAGCTGTCAGGGAACCGGATACACTGACAGAGCATTGGGGAAAGTGAAATGAAGCAGACATACCTTTCCATCGGCAACTTCGCGGAAGCTCTGGAACACTTGCTCCGCCGTATTCTGATCTTCCGTCACGCTTACCATGAAACGGATGAATTGCTCGAAGCTGACGCCAGCGTTCCGTGCCAGTCTCTCAGGACCGCAGGTCTCGACGAACACCTCGTGCATTTCATCCTCATCGTACACAAGCCCCAGACTGGCAAGTGCCGCAGAGAACTCGATTTCATGGAGGGTATTCGTGCCATCGCGGTCGAAGTGTCTGAACACCGATTCGAATTCCTCCAGTTGTATCGGCGTCAGATTTGTCATGTTACGTGCCACCATCTGATTTTCAAGGAACGCAAGCTTCTTGGAAACACTTGACTTCACCAAACCCAGCTCGTACTCCAGTTCATCGAGGGTATACGTGGTGAAATCGTTTTCCTCAATGTTCGCTTCCTGGCACCGCGCATCCAACTCGGCAATTGTCTCCAAGAATGCGTCCAGAGGAGGAAGGTTGTCCTTGAGACGCTGCACATGTGCTAGTTGGTCCTCAATGTCGCCTTCCAGACCGGAGATGGCAAGGGACAAGGTTTTCAACGTAAGCGCAAAATCGTTTGCCTTATCAGCAAACGATTTGCGGAGGGCGTTCTTAATATCGCGAATGGTCTCGTTGATGAGCTTGCTACGCGCTTGCTCGTCCCTTGTTAGAAGTTCCCACTCCTGGTCGAGCACCTCTGGACGTAACTCTGCAGGCGGTTCATAGGGGCGCAATCGGTAGGTGCCCAGCTTGGTCTTGATGTTTCCGAGCAGAGCGGCTAGATCAGACTTCTCCGCAACCCACTGTCGTTTCTGGGTCTTCTTGTATATCGAGAATTGGTTTGCCTGTTCCTTTGCATCCGCGTAGGTTCCCTCAAATGAAGCCTCCCGCCACTCATCACGTTTAGCTCTGATCTGACGCAGAAGTTCTCTCATTCTGCGCTCGTAGGAGCTCTGCATCTCCCAGACACCCTGCATGTTGGTGATGAACTTCTCCACCCGTCTACCGGCGTTCTCCACCCTCTCAAGCTGGGAGAAGGCATGGAACCAGTAGGCAATGTAGGTCATGAGGGATCGCTCATCTGGCTTTGCGACATCGCAAACATCCTCGACGTCGAGCAGAGGGGGGATGCCAATCTCGTTAGTAGCGATGTCGAACGCCAGCTGCATGTTTCCGCGGTGGTCGTTCTTGTCGAGGGAGTCGAAGTCGATGAGGTCAGGACGATGAATGTCCAGCAGAGCACAAAAGGCCAGACCGTCATTCCAGCTGGTCGAGAAGTCTCTGACTTCGACACCGGGGTAGCAGGCAGTCTTGCGTTGACACCAGAGCAGAAGCCCCTCCTTCGCCGTCATGCCCTCCGTATTGATGTCACTGATGGTGAACCTCAAGATGAGGGTCCATATCAGACCCAGGATGATCTTTCTGTTTCCATCGACGATGTCTTCCGCTCCGATGTTCGTCATCTGTATGCCCCTCCCCTTGATAAAGTCGAGACTCTTGTTGACATTTTCAAACTTCTGCACACGCAGCTTCGGCTTCGAGGCATAACGGCCCAGGGACTCTCCGCCGAGAATCTCGAGAAGGTGGATGAGGATGACCTGAATGTGTGAACAAAGCAGTCAATGGATCGTCGGGGAACGCTGGGGGAAATCGTAAACCAGGAAAAAGGAGACTCACGCCATCGCAGAGATCCTTCACAAGGTCTTCGATGACGATGTTGCGAATCTTGAGCTTGTCATTGAGCCTGTTAGGAGCGTAACCAGCCCGTTAGCGCCCATGTCAACAGAGGGGATGGGCAGGACGAACGGACCATTTGGTAAAGGTCTTTTGCTGCACATTAATCCACTGCTTCTCGACCATGTACATGGTGATAGCAGCCGCTCATCCAGAAACTTAAGGGCCAAATAGTGGTGTCTCGGGTGCTGTCAATAGCCTGAAGTGGAAAGGTAAGAAGGTCAAGCTTCGGGCGACGAAAGTGGTGAACCGGGCATATATTGGGCTAGCCGGGCCAAATCGGGTGCAGGGTGAGCGTTCAGATCGTCGAGCAGCTGGGGCAGGGAGCTTGTCTAAGTTGTCTCTGCCAGCCAGGGGCGGGGGAGTGAAGCCATACTAACGGCGCTACGGGTGTCAACAAACCGCACGCGCCTCCGCAGCAACCGTGCCTTCTGGCGGTAGGACCCGGGCGCTCGACTAGGCGTGCCGAAACCCTCTGTGGGCGGGACGAGCCTATCTACAAGGCCGTTCTTGCTGCAGAGCAGTCATCCGATGTGGAAGGCGATGGATATATCGAGTGCTGCGGACGAAGTCGAAGCGCCGGGCCAGGAACGGCCGCCGTCCCCGGCTTGAAACCCTCGAGCCGCTGCCAACTCACCACCACCTTCGACCTTCTGCACATACACCGAGTAGTAGCTATGTACATCTCACTGATTTCCACAGCACAGTATTCTGCACTTTTTTGGGCACCCACTGGTGCCAGCATTCACCGATCAGCTGTCCCATACCGGTCCTATGGCGGCTTTTATCTGTGTCTGAGACAATAATAATGCCATGGCCATCCCCTCTAACCTCGTATCCCTTACTCGCTTCCATCCATGCGAGGTTACGACGTGATGGCCGTCCAGAAAGCGCACGCGGTACGCGGCCCAGAAGGGCCCAGCGATGACCAGTATCCGCCATTGGACGGAAACAACGATGATCTTCGCCATATCAAGCATGGCACATGTTTACAAAATTATCCATGCCTTGTTCTAGCCTGTGGAGCGCATTCGCCTGGGCTTCTCTGTGCGATACAGAGGCCGCTCTCTCACCAGGAAAGTCGTGAGCCACAGTGGGCGGCAGCTGCTTTCTAGAACAGGTCTCTTGGTAAATATAACGTGTGCACTGATCGAGTGAGGCAGGATCGAGGGATACGCCGATTATGCAGGGATGCTGGGCTGCAATCGTGGCGTCGGCGAGTCTTAGTGCAGGTTCTTGAGCCACAATAATATGTCGCGGGGGCCAGCGCTACGGATAACGACCTCCAGGGCGTCATGCATCTCTGGACATCAGACGCAGTTCCAACAGAACACATCCCGTACATACAACTACTTCACGTACAAGAAGCCAAGCATCAAAAACATGTTCGGGGCCGTTCCGAGCCGACCCTTGGAAGTCGGAGGTTGCATCCCTGGATCGGATGATATCATTTCTTGGCCCCTCCATAGTGGGGTAGCCCCAAGGGGTTGAGAGAACCAAATCTTCTCTCTCCGGGTGATTGATGCTCTTTCGCGTCCAAGCTGCTCATAGATACCCCAATCCCATACCCGGATATATTTTCTTTCACACTCGCTGTTGGGAGACGTGTTGAAGCGCTGCTTGCGCAACACCCGAGCTCCCTCATCCCCGCACAGAAAATTTAGGCGCATTGCAGAATCGCGAGTCTTTAATGAGTCACAATGTCTGTAGATCTCGCCATCACAGATCTCCTCCCGCTCCCCAACTCGGACGTCAAAATTCCTCGTCTCGGTTTCGGTGTCTACCGTTCTCCTAAACATCAATGTGTACAGTCGTGCCTGAACGCCTTCAAAGTCGGATACCGCCATATCGACACGGCGCAGTTCTATGCGAATGAGGAAGAGGTCGGAGAGACGCTGCGCCAGTCTGGCATCCCGCGCAACGAACTTTTTGTCACGACCAAGATCATGAGCCCCGGTGGCTCTCCCCAGGCGACATACGAGAAACTTGTCGCGAGCGTCGACAAAATCGGTGGTAAAGACGGGTATGTCGATCTCTTCCTGATCCACAGTTCCAGCTCTGGGCCAGCCGGCCGCAAGGAGCTATGGCAGGCGTTGGAGAGGCTCTTAGAGGAAGGACGGACTAGGAGCATTGGTGTCAGCAATTATGGCATCAAGCATATCGAGGAGATGAGGAGCTACGCAAAAGTGTGGCCACCGCACGTCAATCAAATCGAAGTAAGCATGCCCTGGCCAGCGATCAATCGGTTTAGACAAGATATAGGTTGCTGACAGATATGCTGCCCAGCTTCACCCATGGTGCCAGCAGCGCGCCATTGTCGATTACTGCAAGAAGCACGGTATCGTTGTCGAGGCTTATTCACCGCTTGTGCGAAACTATAAAGCCCACGATCCTACGCTGGTTGGCATAGCGAAAAAATACAATAAGACCACCGCGCAGATCTTGATACGCTACTCGTTACAGAAGGGATGGGTCCCGCTGCCGAAGAGTGATAACCCCTCTCGGATTGCAGCCAATGCCGACGTTTATGGTTTCGCCATCAGTGACGATGACATGGCCGTATTAGACGGGTTGGACCAGGGAGATGCCGGAGCGATTGTAGAAGCCGTTGCCAACGAGTAGGCCTGTATAGCCATAGTTGTATGGATGTATCGATGTCCAGCGGCCGATTGGACAATGGCTGTATGTATTTTAGGGTCGTTTATCCAGGTGACTTTCTTCTCAGTGCAAATCACAGCCCAGTCAATAATCTGGCCGTTGCATGAGGAACGCGTTGACCGACTGGAGAGTGGATCTTGAAGGATTCACATCATGCTTTGATGAGACAATCCAAGCTAGGCGCTGTCGAATAAACTGCTTGTCAATTGATTGTTCTGGCCTGAGCCCGACAAACTCCCCTGGCTGATGATTAGCCGTTGGAAGAGGCAGTGCTGCGTTCAACTGAGTAATTTACCGTTGTCATTATAGAACAGACACAGTATTGCCAGCGCGGCTCCTGCGGAGAGGTCCTTGCCAGTTTCACATGTCACCAGCAACGATCGAGACGGGTTCGCGCTCAACCGTGAGTCGACGAAATCTTTCACTTGGGCCAAGGACTTTCGCAAATCGCGACTCCCCAGCTTAGAGGAGGCACAGCCGAGATTCAGCCTGTTTGGATTCCCTTCAGATGCAAGCGGACTGCCGTTGCAGTCTATGATTAGGTCGTAGGCAGCGCTATTCCCTGCGCAATCCTCGGTGCGACCGATATAGAGATTCTGGGTTGGCGTAATGAGTGTTGCCTGTTGGCCAGCGGCCCACTTGCGATGCTCCTCCACCAGCTCCTGTATACGCTCAGGCAATTCTTCTTCCGGGGTCGCAAAGATTGCGGATTTGTTTTCCCAGAAAACAGGAGGAGTGAGACCGTGTGCCCAGCTTTCGGGATCATCTCCGGCTCCTTGGATGTAGCCGCCTTCTGACATCTCAGCGCCATGGACTCGTTTGGATGCAGAGCAGAGGACAAAGAGGTTGTAATCCTTCCCCTTGTGCAGGTCTGTTGGATAAAAGTATGATCGATTGGCCCAGGCCACCCGGATGGGCTTACCAAGTCTTTGCCGGAGATCGTCTAGATCCAGTTTGAGCTCCTGGGGGGGGGGGGGGGCGATGAGTCTCCTGACGGTCATGTAGCTGCAGCTTATTATTCGGGAAGTACCTTCAGCGACCTCACGAAGCCATCAATCCTCTGCTCAATCTGAGACTCCTCGGATGCACCTAGGTAATTTGGCGGAAACTGTACAGCATGATACGCGGGTTCGGACGGAAACAGTGCTCGATTCATCACCGCACACCAAATTGGGACGGTCTTGGAGAGCGCGTCGGGCATCACTGCACACCTCAGGCTGCGTTAACAGGGGCCCTCCCTGACAGGAAAGAGCTGCAAGGAACCGGTTGCACCCGGCACTCACATTTCCCTCGGCGTGTTGAATCCACGATGATGCATCTACACCGACTGTATTTAGCGTGGACAAAAACAACTGCGCAGGCTGGATATGTCCTACCCTCCATGCTCTCGAGCAATCGAAAGGACGTGCAGGTTCAGTCTCCGAAAACTGAAATCCCACTGGCCAGCGTGGCCATCGGTGCTCTTGAAGTAGGCGCTTCCGGCCTTTGTCTCAGGTGGAATGTACCAGCTCCCGCATCTCTCGTTTGCGATGAGAGGGAGATGATAGTGATTGGCAACATCCCGGACAAAGAGGGCATCTGTTTCGATCGAGCGGAGTCTATTCGTCACAGAGAGTGCTGATCGACGTAACGAGGAGAGGGTTTGGGAAATGGTCTGTTCCGCTGAAGGGAAATAGAGGTCTGATAGGGAGACGGGGTAGGGGTCGGAGCCGCCCATGATCGCTGCACGCCGTCCGCAGACTTGGCAGCTGAAGCAGGATGATGTATTACCGACAAGCAACGACTTACCCAATCAGGGCACCCGGCTAGTTTTCCGCAGTTGGCGGGGTTAGGAGTGGTACAATGTGAGAGGGGATGGGCGATGCGGGGTCATCAATGTCCGTACGTACGTTCTGTTAAAAAAGCGACTAAGTGAGGACCGTCTCTGCGGCAGTTGATCAAGATTGACTTTCGTCTCCAAAGCGTTGACCGGGAGCCTGGCAAGGGAGATGAACAAGTCCTGCTGAGGAGAAAACGGTTCCTGGTGGCTTCCATGTGCGAGTGGAGCGATCGTGGACGCGTGCTAGCGGCGGGGCGTGCCAGGGCGGTCGCTAAGATAGGGCTATGATAGGCCCCTCTTCTGAACATACAGTAGCCTCACCCGTCATGATCGACAGTAAGTAGACTGCCCAAGCGTTACACCGTAGAGGTTAGAGGCTGGCATTTTGAGGACGCCCGAGGAACCGGCTAACGCTCAAGCCTCGTCAAGTTCCAATTGGAAGTCGAGCAATTGCTTCTCAGGTGCGACCCGTGTTTGCACGGCCTGAGCGCGACGACCGTGACTCGAGGGCCGGCGAAGCGAGCTCAGAGACTGCGTAACCGCGTCCGTGTAGAGGAATTGCAGTAGATTGGCAGGCGGTGCTCCCTGGAGCGGCCGGAGGAGGGACAGACGGACACGACGTCACAGGCCCCTCTGGCTCCCCGTCCCGCTCCTGCCCGCAGCGTCATCGTCTTCAGCTGCTGAGGGCCGCTCCTTCCCAAATTCACTTCAGAGCTTAAAGCCCTCCTTCCTTCCGCGGTCTGCGCATTCACCCAGGCTTCTGCTGCTTCACCTCCACCTCGTCACCTCGACATCTCTCACTTCCCACCTCCCTCTCTGCCTCACCCAATCCATCTCACCACCGACTCAGACCAGCACTCCTCATCTACCGCTCCGTCATCTCAGAAGATCTTTACCGGGAAAACATCTCCAAAGAGTTCCTTCGAGATTTCTGCAACCATGCCTAAGGTCTGGATGCTCTTATCTACAAGTGATGTCAAGGATCCACTGTACTGACGGACTGCTGTAGATCACCGAAATCCTGCTCGACTGCGACAACACCCTCGTCATGTCCGAGGAGCTGGCCTTTGAAGCCTGCGCCGAGATTGCCAATGAGATCCTGGCCAAGCGTAACATCACGGATCGCTACACCGGCGAGCAGCTCATCAACGACTTCGTGGGACAGAACTTCCGCGGCATGATGATCTCTCTTCAGGCCAAGTACAAGTTCGAGATGGACAAGGAAGAACTCGAGCACTACGTCAAGGAGGAGGAGAACAAGGTGATCGCAAAGCTGGAGGCCAAGGCCAAGCCATGCATTGGCGTCAACGAAGAGCTCGAGAAGATCCACAAGTCTGGCAAGTACGGCCTTGCCGTTGTCTCCTCGTCAGCCCTGCGCCGCGTCCAGGCCTCGCTCAAGAAGGTCGGCCAGGACAAGTTCATCCCGCCGAGCCATATCTTCAGCGCAGCTTCATCGCTTCCCAAGCCTACCTCCAAGCCGGACCCCGCGATCTATCTCCACGCTCTCGAGCGAGTCGGCAAGAAGCCTGAGGAGTGCGTTGCCGTGGAGGACAGCAAGAGTGGTGCTCTCAGCGCTCTACGTGCTGGCATCCCTGTGATCGCCTACGTTGGCAGCTACCACGGCGACGACAAGAGGACCGAAATGGCGAAGCAGCTGACTGATCTCGGCTGCAAAGTTGTCATGAAAGATTGGGCCGAGTTCCAGGATTGTCTGGCTCAGATCGAGGCGTCCTAAGTGGGTCGCTGATCGATCGCTGATTGTTCCGCTTTATTCCTTCCGATTCCCCTAATTTCGGCGAATGAAGTTACGACAGCCAGCACATTGGTCGCGGTGGAGCGAAACGGACGTTTTATGTCCTGCATCTTCTAGTTGATTCGAAGGGCAGGCTCATAATTGAACCTCGGGGGTTTTCTTTTTTTATTACAACATGGGTACTAATATGAACACGGACGAAAAGGACAGGACGGTCTACCATCTGATTGTGCTCCTTTTCGGCTTTTCCACTCTGGGTTTCTTTCATCTTACCTTCTACTGGCCATAGATGTATGTAACGAGGAAAGAGATACCTACGTGATGACCTCGATAGCCCAAAGAAATAGAAATGATTTTCATGAAAGAACCGTGGTTCCATGTCTATAGATAACGTAGCTGTCCCCGGTAGTGATTTTACAGCTCAGGCTGTCTCCACAAAAATTTGCGCCCGCTGGTGCGCCATCTCGACTGGACCCCGTCCCTTGCATAAATCGAGAGGCCAAAATTAATTCAGGGTAAACAAGCTACGCTTCGCTCCTCGCTAGAAGACGACCGGTCGACCCGTAGAGACGGATTCCTCTGACCTTTTTTTTTTAACTTCATCACTCAATTAACAGCATAAGAAATTCTGGTCACCCAGTCTCCAATCCCAACTATTAGAAAAGCGTAGACACTTCTTCTTTTCCTTCAGAACAGAATAACTTGTAAGTGAATGGGGCATAGACTGCTTACCAAAAAGTATTTGCTTGATGCCCTGTAGAAGAATTGAAATTGGATTGGATTGGATTGGTTATGTGCGATTCAGAGCGAAACCTCAGAATTGTTCATTTCTGAGGTGTGGTTGTGCAAATATGTGTGCTGTGTGGTCTTCTCTCGGTTCGGGTAGTTCCATGGATGGCTCGGATACCTGGCCGACCTAGGTAGGTAGGTAGCCCCATATGCCTAGGTATAGTAGGTACTAACTAGTACCTAGGGTGGGCGTCTCCGTCAGGACCCGGGAGTCGATAAGCTGTCCGCCTGGCGGGGGAAGAGGAGGGAGGGGGGCATTATTCTGGGCTGGGAATTGGACCAAGGGGGGTAAGACATGGCTCAGAAAGAACCGAAGTTAGCAGTATTGCTGACTTGGCTTGAGCGGCAAGCTCTGGCAGAGGGTTATTGTTATTAATATTGCTACGCTAGAACAGGTAGCTAATTCTTGTATTCTTGTGGGGGAGACTGGTAATGAAAGTAGAGTATCTGCTCTGTCTGTTGTAGTTGGAGGGGTTCATTTGTTCATTGTGACGTAAGAGTGTCTCTCTTGTCTCATCTCATGCTGCGTGACTAGGAGGTAGGTAGGTACTGGTAGGTCTGCTGGGGTCAGGTACTAATTAAGGGTTTCACCAAAGGATACGTCTACTTTTGCCAGTTCTGTATATGGGCATATTGATGCATTGGTTCTCAGATCGATGGCTCTGATTATAGAATAGAAGATGTGATTCTGATTCCTAGCGGGAGTGTGGGAACGTTCAGTAGATGGGATGAATCCAAGAGACAACCTTTCTTTAACAAAACCTGAAAAGAAATTAGTGTGAGCTATTTACATGGAACAATAAATGTCTCACTGAGGCTTTTTTTTTCAGACCTGCCATCCTATTCTTTTGCAATAATGGCATGGGAAGCTCGTACTACTCTTTGGGTGAAGACCCCGCGGCGGGGCTGCGATAAGATTAGGGCTAGCCCTGGCGCGTCACGCGTGAGTGGCGACCTCATGACGGGGAACCTTATCCTGGACTGCCACCGGGCGGTGCCCGCTACGGAGTTAGTAGTAGTAGCCAGCCCCTCCCGATATTAACCTCCAACCAAACAACTGGACGCTGATTGTCAACCAAGCCGGCTGTACTTTATCCATATTCCAATCTGGCATTGTCTTTTTTAGTTTCAGCTGAAGATCATCTGTCTTCCCTATTCTATTTTAACCACCTACATCTGCACCCGAACTTGATCCAATATGCCGGACTCAGGCCGACAGTTGGCCAAGGCGAAGCTCATTTCGCGGGAGCCATTGGTACGGATAGCTACCTCCTCACTTATCTCCCACATATCTTAGTGAATCAGGCCCAGACAAGCTACAAAAATGGAATAAAGGAACTATTCATGATTACCGTGACCGCTGAAAACTGATTCGTTCTGCCGATATTTGTTAGGACCCCGCGGAGGCGAAATGGACTAGGCTGGTCAAGTCGACTTATAAGGATCCGTTGGGCGTGGAGAGGACGTGGGAGTCGGCTGAGAGGCAGGTGAGTTGGTAGTTAGTTCCGTTTGTTCTTTTTTTTTTCTTATTTCCTGTTCCATTGTTATCGAGACTTCATGTTATCAATGCCTGGAGATTCCTTTGCATTGCTGTGAGGTTCTTTTATATTACCATTTTGTTGGTCAGGGTTACATTTGTGCTATTCCCCCCCCCCCCCCCAAAAAAAAAAAGAAAAGCAAATAATTGTCACTTGCATTTCTATGTCTCTTGGAAAAAGACATTGAATAATTTCTGCAAGACGGACCAACGCAGACATTTACAGAATATCATAAGAAAAAGAACACACAAAGAAAAATCAATGCAGACACCGTTATCCAAAAAAAGGACAAAGCTAACATGCACCGGTTCTGATGCCAAACGACAGACCCGCCCCAAGAACTCCCCCATCGACGGCGTGGGGATCATGGCCATCCTCAACAAGCCGACCGGCCCGGAGCTCCTCCTGCAGAAGCAGTACCGGCCGCCCGTCGACAAGGTCGTCATCGAGGTGCCGGCGGGCCTGATCGACGAGGGGGAGACGCCCGAGGAGTGCGCCGTGCGCGAGCTCAAGGAGGAGACGGGCTACGTGGGCGTCGCGGAGCGGACGAGTACGGTGATGTTTAATGGTGGGTTTTCAATTCAATTCAAGAAAAAGACATCCTGAAGCCAGTGTCCACTGACCACCAAAAACCGCTGCAGACCCCGGCTTCTGCAACACGAACCTCAACATGGTGCACGTGCGCGTCGACATGTCGCTCCCCGAGAACCAGAACCCGCAGCCGCAGCTCGAGGACAACGAGTTCATCGAGTGCTTCTCGGTGCCGCTGGGGTCGCTGCTGGAGGAGACGAAGAGGCTCGAGGCGCAGGGGTACGCGATCGACGCACGGGTCGGGACGCTGGCGGAGGGCATTGAGCTGGCGAGGAAGTTTGGCTTGTGTCCGAAATGACGACGATATCCCGTGTGGGCTGGACGGACGAGACATGATCGGTGGTAATAAGGGGGACAGAACAGAATCGGTGACCCGGCTTATTCTGATTCGGTCGGAGCCCCTGCTGCATATATCCTTTATCGGATAACTAGAGACATAGATGACTTCTACAATGGATGACGTATCTACGATGCGAATATCATGTTGATTATTTTGTACAGGGCACCCAGAGATTTCTGGATGTGCTCTCAATACCCGAATGGATCAAAACGGGGTTCCTCAACACGTTCCCTGGCAGGCTCTTCACGACAGGAAGTCAACCTGCGCGCATGACATATAGAGTCACCAATGACCGCATGAACACCGCACTCTTTCGTGTGATATCTATATCTTCCCCTCCCGCTTCAGCCCCTTGTACAGAGCAAAAGCAGCCAGGGTCTTGCCGTCCCGCAGCCCCTCCTTCCACAGATCCTCCAGCGGGACGAGCTTCAGGGTGATCTTCTCCCCCTCCTGCCGCAGACCCGTCAGGCGGCCCTGCAGCCCCTCCATGTCCCCCCGCGGCATGCGCTTCTGGCACAGGAACAGCGGGATGAACTCGTCGCTGCCTCCCGGCGACGGGTACACGCCCGTCTGCAGCGTCTCCCCGTCCTCGCGCTCCCCGAGCAACTCCAGCGCCAGGGCGGTCATGTCGACGAGCTCGTCCTGCGGGATCACCAGGCCGGTCTCCTCCTGGATCTCCTTGGCCGCGCCGCCGGCGAAGGTGCCGCTGTCGTCGAGCATGCCGGCGGGGATCTCGGGGAAGGCGAGCGAGCCGGCGGGGATGCGCGGCTGGATGGTCAGGATCACGCGTTTGCCTTCCTCGGAGGAAGCGGGCACGTCGTCAGGTTGGAGGATGAGCTGGAATGATGGAGAGGAAAAAGGACCTCGCCGTCAACTCCGGATCAGAAACATAATAAGCTTGCGCCGTCAACCCTACTTGCAAAGACTTACCAGCATGCCGACACTGCCGCCTCTGAGGAAGACGCTACCGGGCAGCGTTTCGCCCCTGTCGTTGGACACGTCGGCCCTGAGCTTCAGGAAGCCCAGACGGCCGCCCTTGAAGAAGTCGACCGCCTGGATGTCGATCCTGCGGAGGACGTAGGGCGCGGCGTGGAACTCGTGCGACGGGCTGCGCTGGCGCGCCAGGGAGCGCTGCAGCGTGGACAGCCATATCTTGAACGCCGGGAACGCGAGCAGCTGGTCCCGGGAGAGGTCCGGCGTGGAGGTGACCGGCAGCGGAGCAGCGCCCTCCGCCATGGCGGGGATCGTGAAGCTGGACATTGTTCTTATTCTTGGTCGGCAGGCGGGGGCCGCGGCTGAGACGGGGATGAAGCGTGGACTCCGGTGCCGAGCTGTCCGCCACAGCCTTGACTCGATGCATACAACCCGAGTCAAAGGATTTCCGTAATTCACGTATGGCTGCAATCCCATGGTGGTCTGTCACATCACGGCATGAGGAGTCCGGGAGTTGCGATCAAAGGGCAGCGCTCCTATGACGTCGGCGATCCCACCGCGGGCCGCGCTTAGCCCGGGATCGCAGCCGATCCGTCCTTTGCTCTGGCTGTGTGCATCTGGACAAGACATGCGTGGAGCAGGTCTCGATGACACGGGCAGCTCTCGAAGCCGGCCTGGAACAGACGCGGCTGCATGCGCCCGATCCTCTGCCCATGCGAACCGCCCATACAGACCAGACGGCCTCGTAGATGCTCGGGCGTGCCCCCATGCGGCGGGGTCAGGCGTGCGGTGCCTGGGCATCGGCGCAGCCCGCGTGGCGGCCGCTGATCTGAGGTCTTGGGGGCTGGTCCGGTTGGCACAAACGTTGTTCGGACGTCAGCTTCTTCGCTGTCCGACGCCGCGGTCGCGAGTTCGCAGGTACCGCACAGTATCCAGCCGTCGGGGAGCCGAGTCGAGGCGTCCGCGCTCGTCCTGCATGCTCCAGGTGGACTGCTCAGTGCTCGGAAGAGGGACCTGATCCTGTGCTGGACGTCTGGTGCTGCTGCCGTCCCCTCCAGGTCGTGGCCGGCCGCTGGACCTGACCCGGCCAGGTCGTGCGGTCATCACATCACCTCTCCGCCCCGGCCCCCCGACATCGAACCTATATATGATCCGCCCTGCGGTCATCTCCAGGCACAGACATCCACCGCGCTCGCGACCACACGCTTCTCCGTGCATCCTCCAGCTTCACGACGCACCGTCGGAGAGCTCTGGTCGCCCGGCTGGTGAGTCGTGTCCGTCGCATCGTCTGGGAACAGACCTGAACGCAACATTGGCAGGCCACAGCGTTACGGCGACAGCGTTGCGACGAAAAGCGACCGGGCTCTGGTTGTCGTGTTCCCTTTCTTCTCTTCCTCTTCTTCTTCCACTGCTCTTCTCGAAGAAAAACATGTCCACTTGCTTGCCTGTCTCGTTACCCCAGTCCTGTGTGAACAGACATGCTCCTTGGTGTCTCTCTCTGAGCTCCTCAAACTGCCTCTCCTGTGCTGCTCACAAGCCCGTCACTTCTGCATCTGTCCATCGCCGTCCCTAGCGGAGGGCACCGCCATCTCCAACAACACGAATTCATCACACCAGCTGCTGCTTCACGTGCTGGGAGCGGTGCTGTCTAGGTCATATCAAGACTGGTACTTGGGTTTTTTTTTTTTTTCCGTGATTCCCTTCACTGCGCCGTGAGCCCCTCGTTTTTCCTTGCGTTGTTGGTATTCAATTGTCCAGTAAATACCATTGTCTGCGTATTATTATTCCATTCTTCGGGTCTTTCCCTGCCTGTCACATGGTCTCTGTTCACTCGCTCATCCGTTGACTGTATAGAAAACTGGAGGGTCCGGGTCAAGAGCTCGGGTTCCCCACGTTCTAGCCATCCGGGTCCTGCAGTCTTTGCTGGCAGCGTTCAACCTCCCGGGAATCATTGCTGAGATCCTCTCCCATAGCCCCTGCATCACTGCCAAGACCCTGAGCCTCGCTGGATAACGGTGTTGCGTTCCCGCTGTCTCTCCAGCGTCGGTCCAATCAACCCCAATCGTTTCAATAGTATCACCATTCCAAGAACTGCGCGCTGTCAATACCCGGATTTCCGGGCCCCCTTCGAGTCCATTCTGCACCGTCCCAGGCGTGTCTGACTCTTGAACTTCACCGGGACCGCCAATGGAGACCAACATGGACGCAGTGCCTCATTCACCGGCCCGCTTCAGCGATCCTAGCATGTCAGCACCGGCCGAAAATCTGGGAGCCCAGAACTCGACCGAGTACAGTGTTTTCAGCCCAGAATTCCTCAGCCAGTCGAACCAGGCCCCTCAGCGGAGTGTGTATGACGCTTCTACTTCGGACGCCCCTGCGAACGCTCAAGGCCAGTCTTCTGCCGTCTCCTTGGGCGTGTTGATCTTCGATGGTAAAATCCTGCTAACAGTCACATAGACGATCCGAATACCAGCTTCTTCACGACCCCGGCCCTTGAGGGCAGTTACGCTTGGTCTGGACCTAACAGCCAAATGTCTGTGGTCTCTTCCCAGCCATCGAATCCGACCTCTTCGGTGAATCCCGTAATGGAACCCGCCAATCAAGGGGATCTCAGTCTCCTTGACGAGACGGCAAGCGCAGCCAATTACGCTGATCGCTTGCGCGTGGCCTTTAACCAGAGCTGGCAGATGTATGAACACTTCGAAATGCAGAGACGCTCGATGGCCATGGCTCAGGGAACTACTCCCCGCATCATGGGAACTCCCTCAGTGTATGCCACTGGGCAACCCAGTCTCCCTTACACACAGGCAGGAGGAACATTGCCGCAGCAGGGAAGTGTACCGGTTGCGCCACAGCGAGGTTATCCATTCATGCCGCAGCCTGCGTTCAGCTTCCAAGCTCCAGCAGACACACAGCGCGTGTCGAACATCGGGCTCAATGCGTATCCACTTCCTCTGTCCCGACCAAACCCGCAGGTTGTACCAGCGGATGCGGCCACCGCGATCGCTCTCCAGCGCAGACGTCAAACCCCGAACGCCACCTCAATGGATGCGACGACCGCTGCGGGTCAACCCCCGGTGCAGGCTAGTACCCCCAACCCCCGCCGACGTGCTCGACGAGCAGACGATCCGGGCTTGCATCACGCGCGACGGCCATCGCCTCCACGCTTCGAGGGCAGGACCTCTCAGGCTGCAGCCGTCCAGTACTCTGACCTCGCAAGCTCAGCAATCAGGAATTATGCCTCTTACTCCATGCTCGCTGCGCAGCAACGTGCCGCCATAGACCAGCGCCTGCACATTGACAATCTCCTGCGCGGCATGCGTCCTGAAGATGCGGAAGCTTTTCGCGCTTACCAGGAGGATCTGCTCCAGCGTCGAAGAGCCCTCCAGGAACAAGCTGCTGCTCCCGCTGCCGCCGAGCCGCCTCCGCCCTCGAAGGGGCTCGATAACATGAACGATGGGAGGCCGGAACCGAAAGAGACCGAGGAGATGATGGTGAACCTGGAGTGCAAGGCATGCATGAGCCAGCTCGTAGACACCGTCATACTCCCCTGCGGCCATGCCATCCTCTGCCGCTGGTGTGCTGACCAGCATATGCCGTCGAGCCGGACGGACAAGACGCGTCCGAAGGGACATGCTACGTGCCCGATGTGTCGTAAGCCCGTCAAACAGAAGGTAAGGGGTGCAGTCATATCGCCTTCAATTCTCGCTATGTTGACCGCGTTTTAGATTCGAATCTACCTTTGCTAAACCGCCATCGCCGCGAACGCGTCAAAGGTGATAACCACCTGATTACGATATCATGTGAATGCCTCAACACCTTTCCACCCCAGAAGTCAGACTCAGTTTCCGTCCGTCCAGAAACCTGAGTCATTCCCAAGAACTCGGTATCGGTCTTCTATCTCGCCTTTCCCCCCCCCCCCCCCCCCCCCCCCCCCC
>ENA-UOWK01000381-UOWK01000381.1-bioreactor-metagenome-genome-assembly--contig:-NODE-381-length-29584-cov-7.625250_pt1 | contig 29584 bp, 54 predicted proteins | sample MGYA00238157_ERZ761612 | MGnify/ENA primary metagenome ERZ761612 (study PRJEB28901, sample SAMN06268035) | bioreactor metagenome | isolation source: Joint BioEnergy Institute, California, USA | place... | reverse complement strand
AGCGTATCTTTAGTTTCCATTTTATTTCCTCAGTTAATATTTGACAAGCTCAAGCTATCATTAATGATATCATCACTTTTGCAAGAATACAAATCTAATCTCTCTGATTCTTCAACCAAAAGCTCCATGGCAAGCTCAGAAACAAGCTTCTTACAAAGCTGAACACATTCGTTAATCTCTTTGCCACCATAAAGCTTGTGGTGATGTTCTGGTTGATATGCAGACCATTCAGTTAACTGCCTCTGAATTCTAATAAGAGCTTCATAACGTTGTTGTGTGTTCATTGTGCCTTCACTCCGCATTTCTCATAAAATTCAAGACTTCCCACCACACCATAGCTGCCCCGAATATCTTTATTTTTAAATCGCGAAATCAGCTTCCTTCCAATACCCTTTCCTCGGAAAGCTTTGTTGACAAACACTTGAATATGTTTACCTTCAAGCACAGCAACACCTACAGGTACACCACCGATTTTATGAAGTTTTACTTGTGCTTCGTATTTACCAGAACGAATATCTTTAAGTAGTCCAGACAAACACCATCCACTGACATACAGTCTATGCTTCAGCGCTAAATCTGCGTTCTCTCTGTCACGTTTCATGTTATTTCTCCGTAAAGTTATTTACTCTTAAGAAGTTTTGTATACCACAATAACAAACTTAAATAACCATCTTCATCTTTTGTACGACTTTGTTTATGACGAATTGTGCGAATGTCATCGATAATCCATTGTTCTGGTTTCATTCAGGTTTCTCTAAGGGACCATAAAACATGGGTTCATAAGGTCCGTAAAGTTTAATCGCATCACACTGCTCTTCAAAAGCGTCTCCAACCAATAGATTATAAGGTTCATACTCATTAAAATAGAAATATTCTATACTAACTCCGCCGTAGTTAAGTTTAACCCAGTAATAACCTTGTTCTTTTGGAAAATCTGAAGTCCACATGTCATTTCTCCTTAGCCATTTCAATAAGCTGCTCTACCTGCACTTTAATCAGTAAAAGCTCTCCTAGACTGGGGATATCTAGTTTTACACTGACTCTTTCTGCTTTCCTGTAAGCACGATCAAGATTTACTTGGATGCTTTCCAATTCCTTAAGGATCTGTCGTTTACTTGCCACTTTCTTCTCCTTTCCAAACTACATCATAATTACCAATTATTTCGTGAAGCTTCCTTGTGTAGGTGTAGAAATCCCACCAGACAAGAAAGAAAAGTCCTTCACTATTCATAACAACAAAGCTGTCCTTCGGTGGCTTGTACTTTACACCATTCTGGTAAATTGTAAACTTCTTTCTCATCCTAATGTTACCTTAAGTTCTACTTTCTTAGAAATGGAAATCGAATACGCTAAATTTATAGCTTCCCGTTTTGTCATGAATTCACTGGGTAACCAAGCACCATCGACGTATACCATCCAAGGTTTACCATCTTCCCAGTGTGCCCTGAATGCCCAACAACCTTTGTTTGCTGCTCGTTGCTTTTTAATTTGCAGTTTACTCATTTCTTTCTCCTATAAACAAGAAATCCCGATCAGTAGAGATAGAATACCTCACCAAATCGGGATGTGCAAGTTAATTTTGATAAATTTTTACTTCAATTCCAAGCTCTTCTGATAGAGACAGTGTATCACTGTTGTCTCCCCAACGACTTCTAAAATCCTCATTTCCCGAATAACACACAACCTTAGTAAGCTTTCGTTGCTTCATCACACTGAGGCATTTAGTGCATGGTGGGTGACTGATATAGATCGTACACCCTTCAAGATACGTCCTGTTTGAGAATAACATGCAGTTTTCCTCGGCATGCAGTGTATGGGCATATTTGAAAGTGCGGTCATTCAGTCGGTTTTCTGTGTCTTGTAAACCACGAGGAAACCCATTAAATCCAAAAGCTACAGGATTCCCATTCTCATCAATAATACAACTTCCAACTTTTGTAGAAGGATCTTTTGACCAAGATGCCACCAGCATTGCAAGGTCTAAATAGCGCTTATCCCATTTGTTCATGAGAGCACGATCAACGAAACGAAAGCTAGAGGATCGCTATCAGAAGACCCATAAAAATCTTCCATCTCTTTTACATTTTTCCAATCGCTGAGTAGATCATATCCATCAAAATCGTGAACACCTTCGTCCTGTTCTACATCACTCAGAGATTTATGGTTAGTACCGTATGAATTATGCAACACTACAATGCCTTCTGGATCAAACATACTTAGCTTTTTGATTAGGTCTTTGTTACGCATTAAATTCTACCTTTCCTTCTTTAATCAGTTGTTGAAGATATTCCCAGTCTTCTGGTGTACACATTATGCCCCCAGTTGTGTTTGACTTCATTTGTTCTACCAGTTTTAAATACTGATCTTTAATTTCTTGTGGTGTGTTTTCTGGAATATTTAACATATTTTCTCCTTAATTAAACAGTTGGTCGAAGGTGGCTAGCAGTCCCGCGCCTCGATGTGGTTCCAGTGCATGTATAATTTGAATCTGATTTACTTTCTTTTGCAGTCCTTACAACATAACGACCATCATAGTTCTCTTTAATGTATTCTACAGCTACTTTCATCTCTCGTGTGTGAATATACACGTATTGACCCATAGCATTTACAAAATAGTATTTAGCTGGATGTTTAAAAGTAAATCCACCATCTTCATCATAATTTTCAATCTCAGAGGCTTCTACTACAGTCACTTTGATTTCTTTTGACATAAATTCTCCTCTTAAACAAGTGCGTCCATGATAAAGCAACGCACTGTTTTCTGTCAATGATTTTATTCAGCTTTTTGTTCTACGGGTTTTGGCTTCTTACGAGCAGCTTTCTTTTCAGCAGCTAGTTTGTTTTTCTCGTGTTCAGCGATACCCTCAGCAACAGCTTGTTTTAGCATTTCCTGGAGAGTTGGCATTTCTTCAAATTCTTCGTCTTCAAGCATTACCAGATTATCAGGACTGCGAGGGCATTCAGGACTTCCGCAATCACAAGGAAGTGAGTTACGATATTCACGGAAAGCTTGCAGCTTGTCAAGAAGTTCCTCACCATCAAATAGTAAGTCTACTCCTTTTAGAGCCTCAAGAATCTCTTCCTCTGTCAAGAACCCTGTATAAGTACTACGCAGCGAACGTTCATTCAACTTTTTATTGAACGTTGCGGTGTTGTAAACCTGTGCTTCATGGCCATAAGTTCCATATGAGAATCCATGCACTAAGAAAGTAGACATTTCATCAACTTCCCACTCATCAGCCGCCAAGCAAATAGCTGTACCTTCGCTTGCAGTACCCATGCCAATAACAGCAACGATAGTTGCAGGGCAACGTTTCATATGTTGGATATATTGGTTACCAACAGCAACAGACCCGCCTGGACTTTGGATCCAAAGTCGAATCAAGTCCTCTGGACCTGCTTGATGATACACAGCAAAATGTTCTAGGTACTGGTCAGCATCATGTGAGATTTCACCGTGTAGGTACAGGTTATATTCATTGCTAACGTATGACTTTGAAATACATTGACTTGGCTTCATCATTGGAATTAGATCATCGTTCATGTTTTCGCTCCTTACCGTGATTTGGGTGGAAACCGTTTTTAGCTTCCCAAGATTTTCTTGCACAAATAGCTTCAAATTTATCTTCAAAGAATCCTAAGTGTTGAAGGTGGTCCTTGATACGACCATTGGCATACCATTTACCTATTTGTTTTTGCCAACCAACACCTGCTAATCCGCTCTTGTTATCTTTCCTAAGTCCTTGATTGGTTGCGTTTTCCCATTCATTTACAGACCTTAGATTTGATGCGCTGTTGTTTAAACCATTCCCATCGATATGATCAATAAGCTTTTCTGGCCATTCACCATTTAGAAAAACCCAAGCCAGTCGATGTGCTTTATGATTTTCACCATTGACACTTATCTTCCAATAAGATCTATTTCCTTTAATTTTATCTTCCCAACCCGCAACAAGGCCAGCCCACCTGTTATTCCAATTTACCCAAGACCATTCTGCTGTAAAATGGTGTAATGGTCTTTCCTTCCAAGTGAATACACCGGTAATCTCATTGTAGGCAAGGCACTCTTTTAAATATTCTAAACTAAACTTACTTTTAGCCATTATTCTCCCTATCTTTCATTAAGCCAATTGCAATATCTCGAACAAGTCCACCACGAACAATCTCATTTGGATCTGAGAAGTCAATAACAGCTACACCTTTCAAATTGTGACGCTTACTGAATTTCATAAACCACTCAAGCCCCGATTCCCCTTGGATATCCTTCTGTAAAATATCTCCACAAAGGATCAGTTTGCAGTTATCAGAAACCCGCGTGACAATACTTTTCATTTCTTCTTCTGTCGTTTGCTGTGCTTCATCAATAATGAGATAGCTTGGAAGATCAAAAGAACGCCCACGAATCGATTCCACTTCCTGAACCTGAATTTCCCCAGATTCCCCATCTTTTAGGGCGACCTCATATGCCCCCGTACCAATACGACTTTTAATTGTATCTAGTACGTTACGCACATAAGGGTATAACTTCATCAAACTAGACCCAGGTTTAAAACCTGATGTTTTACCTGTTTGTACATATGCACGAGCAACAATGATTTGTTGAATTTCATTTTTACGGAATTTATCTGCCGCAACAACAGCAGCACAGAAAGTTTTCCCTGTCCCATGAAGCCCTAGGCAGACAATTGCCTTTACTTCAGGATCTTCTAGAAGCTTAAAATATTCTTTTTGCTTTGCAGTCTTAGCTACAACCGGTGGTGGATTATTCCTAGCCTCAGCAAATTTCTCTTTAATCTCAGGTTTAACCCCACCATTCCGAGTCTTGCGGGTACGTTTACGAGGAACTTGAATCTCTTCTCCGTCTACAACCACAAGTTCCATACGACCTTTAGATCCCATAAAATATTTCCTTTTATTAATCAAATATTCTCAGCTACAAGCGGTAGAGTAACGTAAACCTTCTCACCAGTCAACCCATCTTTCTCAATACTCACCTTCAATGCCAAACTATTCCCCTCTGTCTGTGCTCCACCATAATACTCACCGAAGGTGTTGCCATACCCTGTCTCAGCACTCCCTTCAACAATCTCAATCTTAGCATTGTATTCTGTAAACAGAGATTTAAAGCTAGTTAGAAAAGACTCCATTAATTCAATTTCACCAATCTTCTTACTAGCCCACGATTTTACATTCCCAATTTGTGTATAGATTTCAGATGTGTTAGGAAAAACCTCGTTTCCATCTTCAAGGCTTGTTAGGAGTGCTACGGACAGGTCTAGTTGATCTTCTAAGTTGTTAAAATCGTCTAGAACAGATTGATACTGCTGTTTATTAGTTGTCAATGTGTTTCTCCTTTGGTTTCAAGCACGAACTCAATTAATTTAGCAATATCCCTTGTCATTGCCATGGATGATTCAGACACAGCATTACAATACCGCAAATAGCCTTCTGATGCAAGAAATTTCTCTACTTCGTCGTAAGTTTTCCTATCAATCCGTGCATCAAGCTCTTTCTGGAAGGTCACTTCTAGCGAAGTGTAGTCCAACTGCTGAAGGCAATATAGAATTTCTGGACTATCGCGATATAAGGTTAGCATAGCTTCTTTCAAGACGTTGCTCATTCTTTAATCCCCAAAACACTTTGACTGTTGTAGTGTCCAATTTCTTTCAGGTAGCTGCTCATAGCACGATTTTCATTTAAAATAGCTTGTCTATCATTCAGAAGATTCATAATGATTCTTTTAGCTACGGAATCAAAGCTCAATGCGCGTAAATCGCCTTCAGATACAACTGATTGGATGCTACCACATTCTTTCTTTGGATCAACACGAATTGTTAGAAAATCAATATCTTCTTGTTTCATTTCCATTTCTCCACGCATTTAACTTTAACAGATCCGTCATTGTTATCTGGAAACTCTAAGATTGTTGCCATACCTACAGATTCACATTTAGCCATCTTCTCGCTAAGTGCTTTTGTATCAGCAACATACTGACCACACCCTGTTAAAGCTAGTACAGTGAAAATACCAATAATCTTAATCATCCTCATAAATAACTTCCTCCCAAGTTCTATTATTAATCTGTTGCCATGCCATCCATAATAGCGTAACAGGCCAAGAAATGCAACACCAAATCATCAACAATGTTAAAACAATCGCAATAAGCACGTTTTCAGGGACAATTTTCCATTCTTCATCAGGAATCTTGCCGTCTTCAATGTCCTGTTCATCCATTGCTGAGAATAGTTCTTGAATACCATTGTAAAAGCCTCCGATTGGCTCTGTAAGCTTATACAGCCAATTCTTCATAAGCATGTATGTGCAAAAGCCGATGAGTAGATATGCTAGGATGTAGGTCATTAAATTTCTACCTCAGTCAACCCTGTAATTTCTAGCATAAGTTTAATTTCATCTTCTGGAAGATCTTTACAAATCTCCATGTAACGCTTTTTCTGTAGAACTTTTAATTTAGGTTTCCAATCCTCTAAAACCTTCTTAACTCCCTCATGGTCATATTGTATCGATATCAAACCAAGCATGCTTTGGGTGATGTAGTGATGTTCTTCTAGATACTCTTCTCTTGTCATTCCATCTCTCCTTCCAAATATTACTTTTCTAGGCTCTGTGCTGCGTTTATAGCGACGTTCTCTGTTAAGATGTGTATCGCCTAGGGTAAGGCTTTAAAACGTCTTAAATCGCTTAATTTACCGTAGTGTTTTCATTTATACACTTTCTCCATAATATTAAGACGCTTTCGGACTTCATTCAAGTCAATTGGTGTATAGTCTGTGTGCTCAAGACACACGTTCAAATAACGCGGATCATCAATCTTGTCAAAATGCATATGCCCATGAAGATTAAACTTACCACGTAATTCTTGTGGATGCAACGGGGCATGTGACAACCAAAATTCCTTGTATTTCTTCAAACTATACACCTCATCAAAGTGTTTTACAATCTCTTTTGCAGAGATATTATCTGTGCAGTGATTCCCCATAATCAGAACTTTCTTTTCAGCAACCCATTTGCCAACATCTTCCAGTGTTTGTTGTGTAAAGGCAATATCACCGAGAAAGAAAACTTTATCACGTTTTGTTACCACTTTATGATAGTTCTCTTTAATCACTTCTCGGTGATGTTCTTCTGATTCAAACTGAGGTCGGAATTTGTGGATATTCTTATGTCCGAGGTGCAGATCTGATGTAAACCAAACATTAGCCAAAATTATTCTCCTTTTAAATTAACTATACCACTTATTCGCTTCGACGGTGTATGGTGGAACCAAATACATACTAGCATAATGATTCGCATTCTCTTTACTTGAGAACCTATCCATCAACTGCTTCCCAAAATACACACAATAACGTTTCTTTCCGTATGGACGTTCAATGATTTTGATTTTAGACATCCTTTCCCACCTTTTCAGTCTTTTCCAATACAAACAAAACTTTACCTGTGCTTTGATCCACCGAATAGCGTACAACCTTAACATCATAATTCTCGCCAGTGTATTCATAGTCTTTTGCCCAATAGTCCATAATATCCGACAACTTAGCTTCTGTAAACATTTGCATTTCAATTCTCCTTATTTTAAAAGTTTATTTCAAACTGTTCACGTAATCTTGTGGACTCTTGCCAAGAATGTAATATTCTCGCATCATCACTGAGTAGTTCTCTGATGATAACGGACGAGTTGTCAAGCTTTTTACACGAGAGACGAAATCCATCCAACCATTTGGTGTGTTAGGTATTTGTTTCATTAACGTTCCTCCTTAAAAATATTTAGTATCAGGATGCACATCAAATGGTTCTAGATGAGCAAGGTATTCACGAAGCTGTTCTTCACTTTCAAGAAGATGGCAAGCCCGCTCATCTATCACTAGAACACCATCTTCAAACACATCATAGGCAGAGAATGATTCTGAACAACATCCACAACCAAGATCAAATGTGTTGTATTCATACAGAATTACTCTTTTCACTTCTCAATCTCCTCACGAATATCTTCTGCTTTATGGAATCGTCCAGCAAACTCTACATAATCTACGCTATTGTAGCTGAAATCTCCATCCTCTACAACATAAGGAATGCCGAATTCTAGCCCATCAACTTGAAACCCTCCATAACCGTAGCAAGACTCTGTGATTTCTATTTCTACACTATGTTCTTCCAGAAGGCAAGCTAGTTTTTCAAAGAATTCTTTACTTTTCTGTCGCATGCTATTTTACTCCACACAGGTCAATACCCTCTTTATCACGATTAGCTACCCAAAATTCAATTAGGTATTCCAAGCTTTCGAGTACACTTGGAATCAAGCTAGTCTGAGTTAGACTGCACATCCCGTACTGGTTCGGTGCTATGTGAGGGTTGATAGCTTCTTGACACATCTCGTAGATTTCTTCATAAAAATCTGATTCATTGCTCATCCTTATCTCCTAAGCCCTTCATGTATTTCATTTATGTTCACACACTTCTGTGCTGTGTGGGGTATAGAATAGCAGTGGTGGGGGATGGATGCAAGGGTATTTGGAAAATATTTTTGTGCAGAATGTGCTTGACGGTTTGTCGCGGCTTAGCTATAGTAAATTCTTAGGTCGGCTAAAGCCTAGCACCAAACAAAAATGTAAGGAATCAAGATCAAAGGCTTGACAAAGCCCTATTACTTCTTTATTCTTATTGTTACTGTTTTTCATTTTTATCTTTAAACCTACCACCGTTAGGTGTGTGCTATTCCAAAGAGCTTGGAATGAAAAACGCTACAAGCCACGTAATTCAAGGTCTCTAGAGATTTAACCTTTAAAAGAAGAATTGATATACGAAAAGCTAAGTCGTCATAAAGTGAAAGGAGAAAAGATTGAAGATTAAGGTTTATGATGCAATGATGGGTAGTGGGAAGACTACCAAACTGATTGAAGACATTGCAGCACTGCCAGCAGATGCTAATGTGATTTACATTACACCTCTGTTGTCAGAGTGTCACCGCGTAGCAGGAACATCATATGATGAAGAGGATGAATACAAACGACCTATTGTCCAGTATCAAGATTCTGATGATGGAATAGAAGAATACATTTACGATCCTAACCACATCCTAGCTGATAGGCGTTTTCGTCACCCCGGATTAAGTGAAGGTAGTAAGATGGAAACACTACACTTCCAAGTTAAACATGGGTGTAATATTGTATCAACTCATTCTCTGTTCCGTGCAATCAATCCTAAAGTAGTCGCAGAAGTTAAAGAACGTGGTTACATTCTTGTATTGGATGAGGTGCTGTCAATTTATGAGCAGTTTGATGAGCTTAAGCTTGAGGAGGTAGAGCAACTGTTTAAGAATGAGATTCTATCCATCGCTGATGATGGCTTGACTCTTGTGTTTAACAAGGCCAAGTTTGGTGAGACAGAGAATACACGTTACCAAGAGATTGCTGATTTGTGTGAAATGAAACAGCTTATGCTTGTGGATGGTAAAGTTGTGATTTGGGAGTTCCCTATTTCAGCTTTGCAAGCATTTGAAGAAGTATGGATTGGTACATATCTATTTGATGGCAGTCAGATGGCAGCTTACCTTAAATCTCATGGTATTGAGTACGAGTTGAACAGGTTTGGTAAAAAGCCTTCTGAAATCAAACACCTCATTAAGATTGAAGAATCTAGTGCACTTAACAAGGTTGGTGATGGAAAAGGTAGTTTGAGTTACCAATCAACAGCAGTAAAGAAAACACACAACGAACAGCTTAGGAAAAACCTAAATACATTCTTCCGTGCTAAGAATAAAACGAAGATTCAAGATCGGTTGTGGACAATTTATAAACCTGCTGCTCGTGAAGTTAGTGCTGGTCGATATGCTAAATCTTGGCTTGCTTACGGTACAAAAGCCACTAATGATTGGAAAGATACGTGGTGTGTAGCATATTTGATTAACCTGTTTGTTAATCCTATGATTATGAAACTGCTTGCACAGAAAGATGCTCACATGGATCAAACTCTGTATGCTTTATCAGAGATGGTGCAGTTTATCTGGCGTAGTCGTATCCGAGAAGGGAAAGAGATTTCTCTTTACATCCCCAGTAAACGTATGAGAGAATTGCTGAAAGAGTGGTTAGAAGATAAATATGAATAAAGTCATTAAATAAATCTATAAATGCTTGACTTTTGATAGATAAATAGGTTAAAATTATCCCTTATCTATCAATAAAGCGGGTCGTTAATTTTGGATTCCATAATAACAAGAAAAGATGCTAGAGAACTTGGTCTAACTTTTTATTTTACTGGTGATGAATGTTCAAAAGGCCACGTTTCTGATCATTACGTCTCAACTGGTAAATGTGTAGAATGTCTTGAAGAACAAAAAGCAGAAGTCCAGCTTCAATGGGAAGATAAGGTTGCTGATAAGGCTAAGAGACGGGAAAGAGCAAAAGAAGCTCTCCGATATTTAAGAGAAACCCTTACCGAGCTTGATGAATCTGAGATACTTGGTCTTCTTTCAAACTACACGACAGGGACCGAAGATTTAGACCTCTTACCTAGAACAAGAGAAATAGCACAAGCTCTTGAAGAGCCATTTTACGACCCGAAGATCCCATGCAAGAATAACCACGTTTCAAAAAGAATTACTGATAGTGGATTGTGTGTTGCTTGTATTAAAGAGAGTCGAGAAAACTACAAACCTTGGGCTAGGATCTACAGTCACATAAGACGAACACGGATAAAAGAGGCTGGAGGTTACTTCTCAAGAGGTGATATTGAACTTCTGTTGATTAACCAAAACGCTAAGTGTGTATATTGCCCTAACATGTTTGAAGATACAGGTTATCACATAGACCACATATTCCCAGTTTGTAAAGGTGGAAGCAGTTGGCCAGAAAACTTACAGCTATTATGTCCGGATTGTAATAGAAGCAAATCTGGTAAACTTCCTGAACAGTATGAGAAAGAAATAGGATTTATCAGAGATGAGATGTAAGTGTTGTGATGTTCCAATGACAGGTTTTATCCGATTAAGGCATACAGAAGAAGTTGATGGTGTTCTGATAGAAGAGGATATGTGTACTAGGTGTATTTTTATCTCTGAAAACTCAGAATATATTGATATGCATAGCTATGCTTTTGGAGATATAACAGAAAATGCATTAAATTTAATAAATTATGAAGAAAACACTTGATTTTTATTTTAAATAGTGTATAATTATATTCACAAGGACAGCCCACGGCGGGCCGGATTTGGGAAGTAAGCTTAAACGGATTAGTACCCGCACATCCGGGAATTCTTTAAGGGACTATATCATAAAAGTAATGAACCGTCCTCATAAGACGAGATATACAGATGCAATTTCTGTTGGTCCCACCACTAAATAAAACATTTCGCTATGAAATAAGGAAAAGACGCTATGTCAAACTTTAAACCTGTTCTGCCTGCTCAATATCAACTGTTGCAATCAAAAGCAAAACTCACTATCGCTGCTTGTGAACCGGGTGCTGGTGTTACATATGGACTGGCTATTAAAGCTATCCACGAAGCACGAGATAATGATAAGTTTGTTTTGATGATTAGCACATTCCCAGATAGAGCCGGCGCTTGTAATGAAATATTTAAGCATCTGCTAGATGGTGAGCAATATCGCTACTCCCAAGCAAGTTGTATTTATACATTTCCAAATGGTGGACGTGTAAAGCTAGTTCACTATGGACATAAAGAAGCTTGGGTTGGTTGTAGTTTTGATGTTGTGTTGTGTGACCATAGGTTTGAATTCCTAGATCATTCTACAATGTTTAGAACAAATCAAATTGTTGTTTCGGCTTATCCAGATGTTGTCATGAATAATGAATGGTTCCATGACTTCTTTGATGGTGGAACATTTGAAGATTTTGTAGAAGTTGTTAAGTTTAAAGCCCATGATAACTTCTTTATGAAAGATAATATTTATTTCGAATATGCAAGGAAGTCTATTCCAGAGCATTTCGGATTCAGTTTTTAGTTTTATTCCGGTAGACCCGCAAGGTGTGGGAGCAAACTGTTAATTTGTCATAGTGTGATTCGATTTCACATGCCGGAGCCAAATATTAGCAACCAGCGTACAAGGTGTATGGTTAGGTTTTTCCTATGGTAGCTCGGTTCGATTCCGAGGGTTGCTAATCCTATATTCTCGTAGCTCAATGGTAGAGCAGAATCCTTCTAAGATTCTGGTTGCAAGTTCGACCCTTGCCGGGAATGCTTTATTTACAGACGTAAGACGATGTGGGAATGCTTGTGTATTTTAGGGCTACCACCTTTGGACGGACAGATTAATACACAATCTGTTAGGGTGCGGACAGAGCTTAAAGAACTCTGTGTTTCAGAAATGCAGTGATTAAATTCGTTAACTAATGAAACCGTGCGACACCCTTCTGTAAACTAATTCACATCAGCAAAATAAAGCAAGTAACGATGTGTATGCTTCACGTTTTGTTTCTCCTCTCGACGTGAAGCTTTCTTCTCTGCAATGTGTTTTCTCCTCCATGTTGTAGAGCTATGTGCAGCTGTCAATTCATTCTCCTGTTGATAGCTGCATCTTTCTAAAGCCTATTTTTGATTAGTAGGTTTCAGAAAGGATGTGTTATCCTTATACACAGGCTGCGCAACAGCCTTTAAAACTGTCCAACAGGAAAGACCTTTTCAGCAAACTATCTTTGGGTAGGTGTGTTGAGACGACCTGTTGCGGCTCACAGGTAGTTTGACTAAAGAGGTTTTATGAAAAAGAGTAAAAGACTTGTACAAGGTATTGGTATAAATGACGTTGATTATAACGTACAAGAAATGATCAACCTCGGTATTGTAAATGGGAAGCGTAAGAATATTCGAGTCTGGACCTGCCCTTATTACAAAAAGTGGAACGACGTCTTGACCAGGGTTAATCCTAAAAATTGGGTAAAATATCCAGCGTATGTTGGCACAAGTATTTGCGAAGATTGGAAATACTTATCAAAATTTAAAAGCTGGATGGAAAATCAAATTTGGGAAAATGGTGAAAGTAAGTTACACTTAGATAAGGATATCTTAGTACCTGGAAATAAAATTTATGGTCCCGAAACTTGCGCATTCGTTCCTGGCTATCTTAATAGCCTTTTGACACAATCTGACAAAGCACGTGGGAAATATCCTATCGGGGTTAGCAGAGATAAGATAGCACCTGATATGAAAAATTACCTCAAAAAGTCTTATAGAGCTTCGATTAAAAAGCGAGATACGCAGAAACCACAAATGCTCTGTCTAGGTATGTTTGCAACACCGGAAGAAGCCCATCGAGCATGGCAGAGAGCTAAGATAGAGAATATTCTTGACTATATCAAAAAATATCGTCTAGAAAGTTGTTATTCAATAGCTGTTGAAAGCTCACTTATGTTACGGGTTTACCAGCTACAAGAAGATCTTAAAAACGACAGAGAAACGATTAAACTCTAAGGAGGTTTGCTTTGGCAGCCCCAAAAGGAAATTCCCAAGGTTTTACAAACAATCCACAAAATAGGAATTCGAGGGGCGTGAAAGGCCCTCGTGTTCGTAAGAGTGAACTTCGTAAACTCCTAGCTAAGCTGAATAAACTTGAAGATTCTGCTCTTAGCATTATTGAGAAATCGATTGCTGGTGAAGAGATTCCAAAGGACCAATTAAGCTCGGCAAAGTGGATCGTGGAAAGGGTAGTGAGCACAACTTCTGCTGCTATCAACGAAGAGCAACGTAGAAATACAATTAAACAATCTCTACAGGAAAACAGTGAAGATACACCAGAAGAAGATAATTCGGAAGGTGTTACTGAGAAGCCGGTGAGATTTAGTTTGCACATGCTTCCAACCAAGAAAGAAGATTAAGATTTAAATCCGACTTAGTTTAACATGGTAAAACCCAAGCTTGTACCTTGGAATAGGCGTTTCGAGCACGTCAGTCGGAACCAAACTAGGCCGCAATGGCTTGGTATCGTCCTTTGCCTAGGACACACCAAGAAGCCTCTGGCGGGGCTTCACCTATTTATAACGAATTGACCCTTGGCGGTCTATACGTGGAGAGGGATGTAGACTTTCGTACATCCATTATTAGCTAGCAGGACAGAGTGGCGGCTAATACCTATTTCAGTCCCAAATAATATAAAATAAAAGGAGTGGGGCTTTTGAAGATTGTAACTATCCCTAGTAGTACATCTTATTCAAACTTAAACACTTTAGCTTCTATTCCAGTAAGTAAAAGCTTTGTCATTACAAACCATACAAGTGGTTTAGTATCTATTATTGTCTCACCTACACAACCTGCTGATGATGCTCGTGGTGTTCCTGTCTATTCTACTCAAACATTTTACGTTGAAGAGTCAGATACAATTGTTTGGATTAAGGGTACTACTGGTAAAGTAGTTATTCAAGATACAGCAGAGATTGTGTCTCCTTACAGTACAACAAACCTTCCCAGAGATGTATGGACATCTTCTTCGGAGGGTTTTCGTCGTTTAAGGGTAGATGTGGGTCAGACAGGACTCTATGAAGGTAGAGAATTTAGGATGGTAAGAAAAGTAAGTATTCCTGCTGCCACTCCTCTGGTTTTTAAATTCACATCTGCCGTAGACTTCATCCTTCATGAACAAGCTATCAATTGCAGTGAAGGTGATATTGAGTATTATGCTTGGCGTAGTACACAAGGAACAGAAGGAGGTACATTCACTCCTTTAGCTGTTCCTCCTATAGGTAAGAACATTAGCAGTTATTACAGACCTTATAGTGGTATAAGATATGCCTCACAAGTGACATTGGAAACGGGCGGTACATTCACCCCAACCGATGCTAATGTTTATGTTGATTACGATAGAGCAAAAACATCAGGATCTACAGCACAGCAAACAAGTGTTTCTGGTGGTGATGATTCTGTTAGATATCTTGCTGCTGGTACATACTATCTCAAACTAACTTCCTTAAATGGTACAAGTGTTGGTAGATTTGCACTTGCATGGGAAGAGAGACTTACTAGTTGATTCATAGAATGACTTTGAAATATAGGTCATTCACTTAAATCAATTATTTTATAAATATTTTCTATCAAGGCTTTACAAACTAAGGTGTCGTTGATATACTGTATAGACACTTTTAGAAAAGAGCTATTAAATTTATGGCAAAACAAACTTTGAATATTACAGCAGCAGATCCAGTAGCTTTTGTTAAAAGACTTCTAGAAGCTGGTAAGAATGGTGCTGTATTAAAAGATCGTACATTCCCACGAATCAAAGGCGTACCTTTCGTAGCAGAGCTTGAGATTGATACAGACGTCGGTGTTGATAGTAAGCCCGGTGTTAACGCAATTCCTGTTCCTCTTGGAGAGAGGGTTTACACGAAAGAAGAACTTGATGCTATGGAGTGGGAGACGTTCAAGCAAGTAGTTGCCTCAAGGAACGTAGGTGGGCGCAAGCGTGATCTTATGACTAATAAATATCTTAAGATTATTGCTGGACAAGATGCTGGTTCTGTAGAAGAATCTGAAGAAGATTAACAACAAGTTGCGTTAGCGGCCTCTGTTGTATTTAGTTATAAGCGTTCCGTAAAGCCAAGCATGAGGCTGTAGAAATACGGTTGGTGAGGTAGGGCGCTTTCTAATTAAATGGAAATGTTGATGGAAGAGATTTGGAAGGATGTAGTTGGATATGAAGGATTCTATATCGTAAGCAATCTAGGAAAGGTTCAAAGCGTTGAGCGTGAATGCACTCAACTCAACGGACTTACTGGGAATTACAATACTAGAATTTTACCTGCAAAAGATGTTGCTACGTTCAAAGACAAAGATGGCTACATTAAGGTTAAGTTGAATAAAGCTGGAACTAAAAATAACCACATGGTTCACAGATTAGTCGCAATAGCTTTCATACCCAATCCTGAAAATAAACCGGAAGTCAACCACAAGTTTGGAATCAAATCTGATAACAGAGCTTCTGAATTGGAATGGGTGACAACTAGTGAGAATCAACAGCACGCCCATGACAATAAGCTTTACGAATGTCAAAAGGGCGAGACAAATGGGATGTCTAAACTTTCTGAAGAACAAGTAAGAGAGATTCATAAACTTTACGCTACTGGTAATTTCACGCAAGATTACTTATCGGAAGTATACAACGTAGCAGGAAGTGCAATCAGTCGTATTGTTACTGGTGCTCGCTGGAAACATATTTATAAAGAATTATATGGTGATTAAATGAGTCAAGACGCAGCTCCGATTGGGCCTGCGTCTCCTTTCCAAGAAAAATATTTAAACTCTGATGCACAGATTATTTTGGTGGGAGGCGCTGCAGGAAGCTCCAAGAGCTACGTTGGCCTAATGAGGCATCTTCGTTTCGCAGAAGATCCAAACTATAAAGCATATTGCATTCGTAAAAACTCTAGCGCCATCATGGCTTCTGGTGGCCTTTTTCAGGAAGCAGTTAAGCTTTATTCACAATATGATCCTAAGTTAAAAATTCGTTTAAAAGATCAAAAACTTGTTTTCTCAAGTGGCGCAGAAGTTAGCTTCTCTCACTATGAAAATGACAATGCCGCCAAGAAGTATCAAGGTATTCAGATTTCCAATATCTTTTATGACGAAGTTACTCATAGTGATAATGAGGAACAAATTTGGTGGTTATGGTCACGACTTCGTTCAGATGCAAAAAATATTCACTCTATGTGGTGGAGCTGCAACCCACAAAACGATCACTGGGTTCTTAAGTATGCAATGTGGTGGCTTCATCCTGAAGGGCATCCAAACGCAGGTCGTCCAGATCCGGAAAAGAATGGTGTAATTCGTTACCTTCTTCGTATTAATGGAGAGCTTGTTTGGGGTGATACTCGCCAAGAGTTAATTGAGAAATATGGCGATCCTGAACTACCGGATGATCATGAGGATCAAGTAGATCCAATTAGTTTCCAAGGCTTATTTGGTACTATTGATGACAATCCTCCACTAATTAAGTCTAACCCGTCTTACAAACGAAACCTAGATGCTCTCCCGCGCCTTGAGTGCGAGAGGCTAAGATGGGGGAATTGGTTTGCCCGCCCTGAGAATAGTTCATTCTTTGTTCGCACAGACTTAGAAAGGTTGATGGTCCATCCACCATTAAAAGAATTTACCAAGATTGTTAGGGCCTATGATTTTGCTGGCACTCTTCCACACGATTCTAATAGGTCGCCTGATTACTTTGCTTCGGTGAAGATGGGTAAACTTAAGAATGGTAATTATGTCATTCTAGATATAGTTAGAACACGTATTACCTTTGGCAGTTGGCTTGAACATATTTTAGAAAATGCTAATAGGGACGGGTTCAGTACAGAAATTATTCTCCCAGAAGATCCCAACCCCCAATCAAAAGCAGCGACTACATTACTTGTTAGATCACTAAATGAATGTGGTTATGTTGCTAAAATGAGAAGAGCACCTGCCGGTAAGCTTGATTCATTTAGACCATTTGCAGCTTCTGTTGAACTTGGTGTTGTAGCAATTGTAGAGAACTGTGCAAACGACCTTTGGAATAAGATATCTAATAACAATGATTTCTTTTATAACGAATTAGAAGCATTCGATGGTTCAAGGTCTACAGCAACGAAAAAAGATGATCTCGTCGATTGCTGTTCTTTAGCGTACCTGTTCTTGGCACAGAGAATTAATATCCCAACATTCTTACCTGCATTATCCCAAGTAGACCTTTCAACTAAAAACCCATTTAACCGTATTTAAGGACCCTTAATGGCAAAAGAAGAATTAGCCCTTAGTACGGGCGATGAGGTTATTCCTCGTCTAAAGTTTGGTGAAACTGGCTTTAATGCACTTAAGGTTGCAGGTGGTCAAGTATTTGAGGAGTGCTCTTGGGAGCTACGCTGGCCTTGGGCTGTCCAGACATTTAAAAAGATGTCTAAAGACGGCACCATTGCTCCAGCACTTAACCTTGTAGAGATGATGATAGCAAGGGTTCCTTGGACAGTCAAGATTCCAGATGGTTATGAGGAACAACTGAAAGATAAAGCTCAATTCCTTCGTCAGAACATGGACGACATGGAGCATTCTTGGAATTCCTTTATCAAGGAAGTTGTGAGTTTCAATCGATACGGTTTTGACATTCAAGAGAAGGTTTATCGTAATCGCTACAAATCTAAAGGCTCTAAATACAATGATGGTCTTGTAGGGATTAGAAAACTTCCTCAGCGTTCACAAGATTCGATTGTAGGTTGGGATTGGGAAAATGAGGGTCGTGATTTAGCTGGTTGCTGGCAACAGGTTGTAAAGCCTTCTGGATTGAATCAACCGTCTTATGATTATTCACAAGATTCTGTCTATGGTGATAAAGTAAGAATTCCTCGTAAGAAGTTTCTTTTGTTCCGCAATGGCAACAGTAAGGATGATCCAAACGGGCAATCACCGCTTGTAGGAGCTTGGGAATCTTGGAAATACAAGAAAGCCTTTGAGGAATCAGAGGCAATTGGTGTTTCTCAGGATATGCAAGGCTTTAAGGTTTTGTATCTCCCTCCTCGTTACATGGACCCAAATGCTACAGAAGAAGATAAAGCTGTATTTGAATACTACAAACGAATGATGCGTAATGCCCAAGTAGCAGAACAATCAGGGTTTATTCTCCCGAACGTAGTAGATGAAAACGGCAATAAGTTCTTTGAGTTTGATATTGTATCTGTAACAGGTCAAAAAGCGTTTGATACTAACGCAATCATCAATCGCTATTCTCTTGAAATTCTAACTTGTCTGTTTGCTGACTTCCTCTCTCTTGGCTCGAATGGTTCTGGTTCATTCTCTCTAGCTGAATCTAAAGTCAGTGTTGTAGAAATGGCCATTGAATCAAAGCTTATTGAGATTCGTGATCAACTTAATCATGACTTGGTTCCTCAGCTATTCGCTTTGAATGGTTGGGACACAACGGTCCTTCCTTATTTTGATTTTGGTTCTATTGCTAAGCAAGATTTGGATGTTCTATCTAAGTTTATTCAACGTGTAGCTTCTGTTGGTTTGATGAGCCAAGATGCAGACACAATCAACTGGATTGCCGATCAAGCTGGAATGCCAACTCCATTCTACGGTACAGAAGAGATGGAAGAAGTGAGAGAAAAACTTACCACTTATTCTTCTGGCGCTGGCGAAGGTATGGCAACAGCAGGTGAAGGTACATCAACCAGTCCTATCGGAGGTGATGATGCCTCTGTCGGAAATAATGAAAATTCATAGGAGGCTGAATGGCCGTTGAAAAACAAGCGCTAGTAGAAGCCTTCTCTCAGTTCATTGAGAAGTTCTTTGGATCTTCTAGCAAGGAAGATGCTACAGAAGTTTTGAATGAGGAAATGGTTAGCTACGAAGTTATCTATGAGCCATTTACAAAAGATGCTCATGGTGAGTGGATGACTGATAAAACTATCGAGAAAGCTTGTGAAAACTTCAACAAGAATCTTGAAGCTGGTGTTGTCAAGGCTAACCTATTCCATCTTAAAGAAACAGATGCTTTCACGATTGAAAAGTCTTGGATTCAAAAAGAGCTTGATGTTCAAGTTGTGCAGACAGGCGAACTAATCAAAGCTGGTACTTGGGTTGCCAAGATTAAATATAATGATGAAGACCTCTGGCAGCTTAAGAAATCTGGTGTAGTTTCTGGTGTTTCTATTGGTGCAAAAGGTCGCATCAATCAAGAAACTGGAGAGATTACAAACGTAACATTTGATGGAGATGATTGATGCCTCTTATTATTAAGTCAGAGCAAGAGGAAAACAACACTCCTCATTTGGCTCTGTGTCATGAAGCTCAGGGATATTCAGCTAATAAACGCCATGTGTCTCTTTTGATGAAGTCAGATGCAACCATTACTGATGAAGTTTTGAAAGCATTTAAGTCTCTAGGGATTGTCGATATTCATAAAGCTGGTTATTACCGTGAAACCATGCAATTGCTTCAAAGTGCAGTGCAAGAAAACTATGGTGATAAAGATTCTTGGACTTATGTAGAAGATTTTAATGACACTTCCGTAATCTTTTGTACGGACAGTGAGATGTATGCAACTAATTACACTATGACAGACGGTAAAGCTGTTCTTGATCCTATGGCTACACCTGTCACTGTAGTAATCAGCTATTCAACTTCTGATGGAGAAATGCTTCTATCTGAGGATGCTGAAGATAAGCTGGAAGAGGGGGTTTATAGTCTTGTAACCAAAACCCTAAACAATAAAACCACTCAAGAACATCTTATTAAAGTGTTTAAAGAGAAAGCTAAAAATAACCAAAAAGAGGTTGAACTTTTGGAACAAGAAATTAAAAAGGCTGTAGAAGCAGCCGAAGCCATTCTTAAAGCACAGCTTAAAGAAAAAGACGAAGCCCTTGTTAAAGCTCAAGAAGAAATCAAAGCTTTCAAGGAAGAAAAAGCAGAGACTATTGCTAAAGCTCGTAAAGCTGCAATTGTGTCTGTAGAAAAGGATGAGACTGAAGCAGAAGATCTGTTTAAATCTCTGAATGAGCTTTCTGATGAAGCGTTTGAACGAGTCATTAAAAATCTTCAAAAGCAAGCAGAAAAACTAGAACAGTCTGATCTGTTCAAAGAAACTGGCAAAAAAGGTCAAGAAGTTGTTCCTGAGAAACCCGAAGGTAAAAACCTGACCGCTGAACTCCTGAAAAAACAATTCCAAAAAGGTGAATAAATAATGCCTCTAGTTACTCGTGGTTTTACCCAACTTTCCGACCTTGTTGTTCACGAACGTGATCCTAGTGTTGGCTATGCTCGTGAAGTAGTTTTCGTTGACGTTGCTGCTGATACCCCTGTTGTGATGGGTATGGTTGCTTACCGTGCTAAAGCTGCTACCGACACTGCATACACTCTTCTGTCTGCTGCTGCTCAACTTGTTACTACCAACGAATTCGTTGTTCTGTTCGGTGACGAATACGGCGCTAAGCCACAAGGCTTCACCCTGTTGGCTGCTGAAACCACCGACAATGCCGTTGGCTATGTTCGTGACAACGTAATCCTGAAAGATTACCCAATTAAACAAGCCACCTCTGGCTTCCTCAACGCCACTCAATTTGAGGGCCTACGCCACCTGCTGAAAGAGCAAGGCGTTATTGTAGAACTCACCGTTTAAGGAATTAAAATAATATGCCTCTTTCTTACAATCCGCAGGATTTTAACCGCGTAGTAGACCTATCCGAAGATATCATGATCGTCCCCAACTCTTGGGGCCTGTTCAACCAACTGGGTATCTTTGACACTGAACGTAAAACTCAGAAAACTGTTCTGGTTCCTCGCACCACTTGGAACGAAGGTCTGATTCCCGATCGTAACTGGGATGAGCGTAACAACGCTTCTCGTGGCCCAACCCGTAGCTACCTGACTGCTGCTATTCCTCACTTCCCTCTGGACGATGCAATCACTCCAAACGACATCGATGGTGTTGTAAGCTGGGATAACGTATTTGCTGGCATCCAGACTGAAACTGTTTCAGCTACCCGTGCTCGAAAAATGCAACAAATGCGCATGAACCACGCTATCACTCTAGAAGCTGCTCGTGCCCAGTTGATCACCACTGGTGGCGTGTATGCTCCAAGTGGCACCCTGCGTCAGTCATACGGCAACACCATTAACTGGTACAATGAATTCGGTGTTACTCGTACCGAAGTGACCATGGATCTGACCAACCTTGCTGTTGATCCTCTGGCAGAAGTTGAACCAATCATTGCTAACGTTCAAGATGGCGTTCAATCTGGTCAAGTTGTTAGCGATCTGATTGCTGTATGCTCACCTGAATTCTTCAACGCTCTGATTACTCATCCGTTCGTTGTTGATGCTTACAAGTATTACGCTCGTGAACAAGGTGCTCAAATCCTGACTGGTCGTCTGACTGCTAATGCTTACGGCCTTGACAAGCGTTATCGTACCTTTGAATACGGTGGTATTCTCTGGATCGAATACCGTGGTAGCTACGTTGATCGTGTTACCGGCACTACTGTTGACTACATCCCTGCTGGTGATGCGTATGTCTTCCCTCGTGTTGCTGCTGATGCAATGTTCAAAACCTACTACGCTCCAGCTAACCGCTTCGCTACTGTCAACCAAGTTGCACAAGAAGCTTACTGGTTCGAGTACATGAACGAGAAAGACGATTTCATCGAAATTATGTCTGAGTCTAACTTCATGAACGCCGTTCTGCGCCCACAAGCGCTGATTCGTGTAAGCATCGCTCCTTAATAAGAGCTTTATAAGGGGACTTGAAATATAGTCCCCAATATTAGGAGATGTAAATATGGCTGTAGAAGCACATGTTGGTGCAGGCTATATCCGCGCAGTTCAAGACTTAGCGGACCAAATTAACGCTGGTGGTAGTTTCACTCCAGCAGCCAATGTTCCCCAACTGACTGGCGGCGAAGCGCCAACAGAAGCAGAATTCAATGCCCTGTTGACAGCACTTAAAGACGCTGGTCTGATGGTAGCAGATTAATATAAGGGCAGCTTGTCTGCCCTCCTTCTAGGAGAGCGTATGGCCCTTACACCTATCGAATCTGTCCGCTTACTTATTGGCGATATTCCGGGAAGTCCGTTTTATCCTCTATATACAGATGAACAGATTCAAGAATTTTTAGATTTAAGCAATCAAAACATCCAGCAAGCTGCACGTCTAGCAGCTATCTCAGCAAGCTTTATTCTAGCTGGGTGGAGCACAAGAGAGCGCACAGGCGATATTGAAGTGTGGAACAGTCTTTCTACACAGTACCTCAAAGCTCTTGAAAACGTAATCAACAACCCTATTCTAGAACTGCCAAACGGCATGATGCCTTATGCTGGTGGTATTAGTTGGGCAGATGTCTGTGCTAACAATCAAAATCCAGACAATGTAAGAAGCCGTCTTACACAAATTAAAACTTGTGATTCTGATGACGAGTGTTCTTCTTGTGGCGATGTAACTTTTGTTATTATTTGAGGAGAAGTTATGCTAAAACCACAATTTCTCCTTACTAATAAAATCCCTATCACTGTTTTTAGACGTTCACAAGGTGAATTTATTGAAGGGGATTGGGTTGAAGGAACAACAGTCGAGTTTCCAATTGAAGGGAACATCCAGCCTGTAAAACCCCATGAACTTATGATGTTTCCTGAATCTGAAAGGACTCGTTCCTGGTGGAAACTTTATACAGCCGAAACTCTCCGTACTGAAAAAGAAGGTGTGGGTGGATGGGATGCTGACGAGTTTGTCTGGAAAGGTGATCGTTATAAAGTAATGAGAGTTAACAATTATACCAACGGGATGGGTATTTTGGAACATACGAAAAACTGGTGTGTTCGCATAGAAATCACCCCAAACTAAGGAATGTCTTATGTCAATTAAAATTACAGTAGACACTTCTGGTTGGGACAAGATCAAAAAGAATCTTCTACAAGCTAATAAAGAACATCTATCCGTGGGTTTCTTCGATGATGCGCAATATGGGCCAGAAAACGATAATCTCTTTGTCGCTACGGTTGCCGCATGGATGGAAGAAGGCGATCCTGTACAGTATCCACCAAGACCTTTTATCCGTATGGGTTTTGTTCCCAGATTAAATTCTAAAGAATACCAATCTGTTTTTAAGCAAGCAATTGATTCTGTTATGTCGGGAAAATCTACCTTCAAAACTGCGTATAATAAAATTGGACCAATCCTTAAGGTTGGACTTCAAAACGAAATTATTAGCTGGAATACCCCACCAAACAGCCCACAAACAGTTGCAGATAAAGGCTTCAATGATCCATTGATTAATACTGGTAAGATGCTTGAGAGTGTAGATTATAAAGTTGAAAGAGGTAGCGACTAATGGCTAACGTTTACTCTGATGTAAGAAAAGCTATTAGGCGTGCTGCCATCCAGTCTTTAATTGAGTTCTTCCCCACCACTGAAGATCAAGATAAATATGTGTTCTTCAGCCATACAAATGGATCTGAACCTGCTAATCCTTATGTTGTAATCAACATTCTTGGTGTTGAACAACAAGGGAGAAGTCAAGTTTCAAGTTTAACAGATAATGCTTTTGACCTTAGTGTCCAAGCACAGTATGAAGTAACTGTTCAGTTTGGATTTTGTGGTTCTACAGCCGGGGATATGGCACACACCTTTACTCAAAGAGTTAACAACAATCCCATTACAATGGAGGCTTTTAGAAAAGAATCCTTAAGTGTAATGAGGAAATCAAATTTAAGACGTGTTCCACAAAAACGAGATACAAAGTGGGTGGAGTATTTTAATCAAGATTTTGTATTCGCTTATATTGTAAATACAACCCAACCTGTGGATTACGTAGAAACGATTGTACTAGAAGACAAGTCTCTAGATCCTAGTACTGTATTTACTGTTCCTCCGAATGTTCCTATTCCATAACAACAAAGGAAAATAAATAATGGCTGGTGATTTAGACGATATCATCCAGATTACGCTAAGTCGTGAATCTGTCGCTGTTGCTACAGCAAGTTTCTCTATTCCGTTGATTCTTGCAGAGTTTACTAATTTTGCAGAACGTACCCGAACCTATAACAACATCGCTGACGTAGAAGTAGACTTCGATGAGGGTGAACCAGTACATGAAATGGCTGAACAACTGTTTGGTCAATCGACTGTACTTGGCGCTGTACCTCCTTCTCTTGTGGTTGGACGTAAGCAAATTGATAACACTGTCCTTACCCCAACTGTAGCTAACTCTGCTGTTTACACAGTAACAGTCAATGGTACAGCTTATAGCTTTACTTCTGATGCCTCTGCAACCGCCGATGAAATTACCGCAGGTCTTGAGGCCGCTATTACTGCAACTGGTGTGACTGTTACTGATAACACCGGCACTTTGACTATTGCGCCTACTACCCCAGGCGATAATTGGAGTGTTACAGTATCCGCTAATATCACAAAAGTAGACGGTCCTTCAACTGAAGCTTGGACTGATGCTCTTGCTGCTGTTGAAGTAGAAAATGATACTTGGTATGCATTGTTTAGCCCAACTCAAGTTCTTGCAGATCAGGATGAACTAGCAGAAGCTATTCGTGCTCGCCGTAAGATTTACGGTATCTCAAGTTCTGATGTAAACGCATTGACTACAGCAACCACAGACATTGGTGCAATCCTTTCTGCTCGTTCTGAAGGTCGTACATTTGGTGTCTGGTCTGCAACATCTGCCACGGAATATCCAGAAGCTGTATGGGCAGGTAGTCAATTAGCTGTAACTCCTGGCTCTAATGATTGGGACTTTAAGCGCGGTGTTGGTGCTACAGTAAGTAAGCTTTCCCCTACTCAGATCACTAACCTTAAAGCCAAAAACTGGAACTATTACATTGCCAAAGGCGGTGTTAATATTTTCATGAATGGTAATATGTTTGATAATCAACCAATCGATTTGACGGTGGGTGAGGACTGGCTTTACGCAAGACTGCAAGAACAAATTTATTTCCGCTTGATTAATAGTTTGAAAGTACCGATGACAAACGTTGGGATGACTATTATTGAAGGTGAGATTCGTTCTGTATTGGCACAAGCTGAGGCTAATGGTCTTATTGATTCTGGGTGGCAGGTTACGGCTCCCGATGTATTGTCAATCCCAGCTAACCAGCGTGCCCAGCGTATTGCAGGCACTTTCGTATTCCGTGCTCGATTCGCTGCCAGTGTCAGAAAGGTGGTCATCCAAGGCTACCTTAGCGTGTAAAATTACTTTACAGAATTGCTTCTTTAGTGTAAACTGTTTGTCTCTTTTTATTTGGAGAAGCAATTTTGAAAGTATCTTATTTGTATAAAATCGTAAACTCTGTAAACAATAAAGTCTATATCGGAATTTCTAAAAACCCAGAAACTAGATTCAAGCAGCACTTTGAACCAAGGTCTAATTGCACAAAACTAAAAAATGCAATTATTAAGCACGGTAAAGATAAGTTTTCGATGGAAATCCTATGTATTGGTGAGGAAGAGTATATTATTGACCTTGAGGTTAAAGCTATCATAGCCTACGACTCAATTAATAATGGCTACAATCTAACCCTAGGAAATCCAAGGTCAGGCGCACTTAGTCTTGCGGAGGAAACAAAAGCTAAAATTTCAGAAGGGTTAAATAAATTCCATTCCGAAAATATTGCGTGGAATCATGGCATTGTGATCGGAAGAGGGAAAGACTATGACCCCCATTATGTTTGTGGTTTTTGGTTCCCTCATCTTCTAGATGCCCATGAGGTGCTGGGTATTAAAATGAGTTCTCTATATCAGTGGAGAAAAGATGGTACTCTGGGTGATACTCAAAGACTCAGGAAAGATACTTTAGAGGTTCCGACTTATGTATCTGGGTTCTGGTTCGACACTCTTACAAGAGCCACTCAAAAATCGAATCTTAAAAGGTCTACCATCTTGAAAAGAATTAAAGATGGGTTTATTGAGCAGAAGGATAATAGAGTCTTTAAGACCGGGGAAGATAACCATATGACAGGAAGGACTGGATTTTCTCACCACAATTCAAAAGCAATTATGATTGATGAACAAATTTACGGATCTATTTCCGAAGCTTCAAGGATAACAGAATTTACAAAGAAAATGATTTATACAAGACTGAAAAATAACACGCCAGGATTTTCTTGGGTAGAGTAATTAAGAGGAATAAATAATGGCAGATGATTCCCTGCTCGGGACTTATAGTCCTGAATCACTTGATTTGGTAATCTCTGTAGCCGACCAAGTTCATGTTGTTTCTGGTTTTGCTGATGGCACGTTCATTAACATCACTAGACAAACTCCGGCTTCAGAGCTTTATGTTGGTGCTGACCTTTCAACTGGTCGTACTAAACGTCGAAATAAAGCTTCAACTATTGACATTACACTTGCCCAATATTCTGCAAGTAATGACTTTTTCCAGCGTATCCAATCTCTTGATGAAGAGGATGCAACAGACACTTACGTCTTTACTCTCACAATTAAAGACAACAGTGGTCGTACTGTAGCTTCTAGTAATCAAGCATTTATTGCAACTACCCCCGATGTGTCTTTTGATACTACTATGGGTACTCGTATGTGGCAGATAAGTGCAATTAGTCTGTCTACCCACTATGGTGGTAATGCTAAGCTCTCTGATGCAACTGTGTCTACTCTTGCTGCTCTTGAGTATGACGTACCAGATCGTTGGAAAATGAACGCTTAATATGGAGGGCGTAAAGCCCTCTTTTAAAGGAATATAAAATGACAATACCTTTAGCAACATATATTCCTGAAGAAGTTGTATGTCTTATTGGTGGTGTTCTTCCTGTTGAAGGTTTCGTAGATGGAACTTTCATAAAGATTACTAAAGATATGATGCCATTCACTTCTATAAGAAGTACAGACGGTGTTGTATCAAGAATCTACAACAACGATCAAACATACACAGTAGAGATTACGCTTCATAGTGGCAGCAGATCTAACGATGTATTAACTAAGTTTTGGCAGCTTGATGAACTTAGTCAAAAAGGTAAATTTCCACTCTTTATTAAAGATGGTAGCGGAAGTGATTTATTCTTTTCAGGATCTTCTTGGATAGAATCCCCAGCTTCTATTACTAAAGGTAGTGGATTTGAACCAAGAACTTGGACACTAAAGGCCACACAAGTTGCAATCAATATCGGCGGTAATAATGGAGAGTCTGAAATCATTGAAGATCTTCTAAATATAGCGTCTTCAGTTTTACCGGGTTTAGGAGGACTTCTTTAAATGACTAATTCCTTTTCGGTAATGACTTACAGTCCTACAGATGTTAAACTGATTGTAGCAGGGTATCCTGTCGCTGGTTGGGAGAGTATTTCAATTAGCAGGGTTTCTCCTGGCTTCCAACAAATTTATGGAATCAGAGGCAAGGACACTAGGTCTAAAAACCCTAAAACCTCTTCTGTTATTCGCGTAACAACCCTAATGACAAGTCAGTCTAACGATGTGTTCTCATACATCCATGACAGAGATTTGGAATTTGGTACAGGTAGAATTGTTGTCACATTAAAAGACAACAGTGGCAGATCTGTCTTTAGTTCAAACGAAGCTTTTATCAGAGGTTTCCCAGAAACAGTGTTCTCAGGTAATGCTTCATACAGAGCTTGGGAAATCTATTGTCAAACAACAGAAAGTTACGTGGTTGGTGGTAACACAAGACCGGTTAACAGTATTTTTGATAGTGCTGTAGATTTTGTTTCAAATATTATTTAATAGGATAAATAAATGGCTAAAGTAAAACCCTTGTTCCTTCCACAAGAGATCCTTACGGTGGATGGTGTAGATTATCAAGTAACTGCAATGAGCGCAACTGCTGCTCTTGAGTTCATGGAAAAGAATCTTCAAAATGAAGTTGATGCTTCTCAAGGTAAAGTGAAGGTTGATCTAACAGTTATCAAGAAAACTATCGGCAGATATGTTTGTCTAGAAGACGGGACTGCAATTGATGACAGCAACTTTGATGTAATCTTTGCTCGTAAGGTTGCACACCTCCAACGACTCTTCACTGCCGTATTGGAGTATAACTTTGCAGACGATTTTCAGGAAAGCGATTCAGAGTAATAAAGCCTGAATCGCAAGCCACTAAATACATGACAGCTTTTGAGAAAGACCTTACAGATAGGTTCTCTCAAAACTGGTTGATTTACAGAGTAGTAACTCACAGTGAATTAGGCGGATTAGATCTTCTACCAAGGTTTAAGTCACAATACACTTATAAAGATTTACTAGATATGGTGGAAATGATTGAAGCTTACGATGCTGTTAAAGAAAAGGCCATAGAAAGGGCTAAGAATACTAAATAAGAGGTGTTACATTGATTATATCAAAATATACGGTTGACATCTCTTTTAGAGTAGATCAAAAAGAACTTAGAAAGCTTGATGCTACTTTAAAAAATCTACAGAAAAAGCTTACCAATTTTGGCAAGAACCTTAATAAGAAGCTAACCTTTGAGATTTCTTCTTTCTCCGTTAACCAGAGAAATCTTAATAGAGTTCTTGGTAATGCTTTAGATCTTGCTAGCAAGAGTGTTACATTTGAAGTAGCCAAGTTTTCAGTTAATGACAGAAACCTACAAGCTGCTTTACTAAAAGCAGGAAGACGTACTGGTTTAGGTGGTATTGGGGATAGTCAACTTACATCCCGTGAGTGGGATCGTAGAAGACAGATTACAAACTCTGACAGAGAATCAGAAGCTCTTATTCGTCATCAAAGAGCTATGCAGTTAGCTAGTCTTAGGACAGCTGCAAGAAGTTCACCGACTGGTATTAGTCATGCTGTTGCTGGTGGTGTGGGAGGGGTTGGGGGTTTACTTGCACGATCCTATCTGCCTGCGTTAGCTTTAGCTGGTGGTGGCTATGGTCTGGCTGCTCTTAACAACCGAAACCAACAGCTAGTTTCTGCTCAGTTGCAAACTAACGCTGTAGTGGGGCAAGCAACAGGAAATCCACAGCAAGGTCAGCAAGCTTTTGATTACCTTCGCTATCAAGCCAATAGGATTGGTTTTAACTACCTCGACGCGGCGCCTGATTACAACAGACTTCTCTCTGGTCTTACCGGAGCAGGGATGAGCGTAGCTGAAGGTCAAAACGTATTCAAAGGGTTCTCTGAATACTCTCGGG
>ENA-UOWK01000380-UOWK01000380.1-bioreactor-metagenome-genome-assembly--contig:-NODE-380-length-29732-cov-8.594568_pt1 | contig 29732 bp, 29 predicted proteins | sample MGYA00238157_ERZ761612 | MGnify/ENA primary metagenome ERZ761612 (study PRJEB28901, sample SAMN06268035) | bioreactor metagenome | isolation source: Joint BioEnergy Institute, California, USA | place... | reverse complement strand
CCGCAGATCTGGGTGGATGCCGACGCCTGTCCCGTGGTGATCCGCGACATCCTGTTCCGCGCCGCCGAGCGCGCGCAGGTCCACGTGACCCTTGTGGCCAACCAGTGGCTGCGCACGCCGGGTTCGCGCTTCATCCGTGCGCTGCAGGTGTCGGGCGGCTTCGATGTCGCCGACGACGCGATCGCCGAGCGCGCGCGACCCGGCGATCTCGTCGTCACCCAGGACATCCCGCTCGCGGCGCGCGTGGTCGAATGCGGTGCCGACGCCATCGACCCGCGCGGCCAACGCTTCACGCGCGACAACATCGCCGAGCGACTGTCGATGCGGAACTTCATGGACGAACTGCGCGGCGCCGGGGTGCAGACCGGTGGCCCGGCTGCATTGCACGCGCGCGACCGGCAGACGTTCGCCAATCAGCTGGACCGCTGGATCGCCGGACGCGCGGTGCGCCGATAATCGAAACCGCACGCCCATCATCGCCCGACGTAGACAGGGGTCCGTTCCGAACGTGCCTCCCTCACTCCACACCTCCCAGCGATCCTGCGCCGCATGCCCGCCCCCACACCACGCTTCCATCCCCGCAACCACCATCAGGGCCACTACGACTTCACGCGCCTGACGCGTGCGTCGAAAGCGCTCAAGCCGTTCCTGCTGCGCACGCCCGCCGGCGAGCCGAGCATCGATTTCGCCGATCCGCGCGCCGTGCGCGCGCTCAACCAGGCGCTGCTGAAGGCCGATTACGGGATTGCGCACTGGGATCTGCCCGACGGCTACCTGTGCCCACCGATTCCCGGTCGCGCCGATTACATCCACGGCCTCGCCGATCTGCTCGCCGGCGATCGCGATGGCGACATCCCGCGCGGCGCACGCGTGCGCGCCTTCGATGTGGGTACGGGGGCGAATCTCGTCTATCCCCTGCTGGGCCACGCCGAGTACGGATGGCGTTTCACCGCCTCGGACATCGATGCGAAGGCGCTCGCGATCGCCGATGCCGTGGTGCGCGCGAATGCACTGGCGCAGGCCATCGAACTGCGTCGCCAGCACGTGCCGGGGCAGCTGTTTCGCGGCGTCGTGCAACCCGGCGAGCGGTTCGACGTGACGCTGTGCAACCCGCCGTTCCACGCGTCAGCCCGAGAAGCGGCGGCCGGCAACCAGCGCAAGCGCGGCAATCTTGTGGCGCGAGGCGCGGCACCCGGCTCCGCCCGGCTCAACTTCGGCGGCCAGGCCGGCGAGTTGTGGTGCCCGGGCGGCGAAGCCCGGTTCGTCAGCCGCATGATCGGCGAGAGTGTCGACTTCGCGTCGCAGGTACTGTGGTTCACCAGTCTGGTGTCCAGATCCGACCACCTCGCGCGCCTGCGCTTCGAATTGCGCAAGGTGGCCGCAGCCGACGTGCGCGAGGTGGCGATGGCCCAAGGCGCCAAGCGGAGCCGCTTTCTCGCCTGGACCTTCCACGATGCCGACGCCCGTCGCGACTGGTGGCACGAGGCGCCGACCGCGCGGCGCGGCAAGCCCTGACCTGTCCGCGCGACGCTTGCCGCTGCGCGAGCGATCGCCGCGGCCGCAGGCTGGGCATCCGCATTCCGACAGGACGGACCGATGTCCGCACGCCGTTTCGCAGGACTGCTCGTCGCACTCGTGGGTTTCAACGCGGCGCCGCTGGCGGCGCAGGTCGGCGAACAGGGCCTGATGTGGCGTGCCGGCGATCCCTTCGTGTTCTGCCGGTACGGCATGTCGCACAGTCCTCGCGCCTGGTATCCGGTGTCGGACTACGCCAGATCGACGCCGCTGCCGACGCCCGGCTATTGCCCGTGGCCGACGTTGTACTGCCAATACCAGCGTGGCTGGTCGATGGAAGAAATCTTCGCCTACGCCGCTTATCTGCGCATCTGTCCGCAGGCCGAGCGCTCGGGACGCTGGGAGGGTGCGGGCGACGGTACGCGCGTGCCGTTCTCGCACTGAGGCCGCGGCGCTGGCGTCAGGCCGGGTCGTGGCCCCAGTTCATCAGCGAATGCCGCCATGGGGCATCGGTGAGATCGCCTTTCGGGTGTTGCGCCACGTGGCGATGCACGTAGCCGACGACCTTGCGCATGTGCGCGAAGTCGTCGGCGGAGTACTCGTCCTGCCGCTTGCGCAGCAGCTTGACGATGCGACGGCCGGACGCGTGTCCGACGCATTCGCGACCATCGCCTTTGTCACCAACCGCGCGCGATGCGTCGGTGTCGGGCCAGCGCTCGAGTTCGGCCGGCGCCATGTTCACCGCCTCGCGGAAGGCGTCGAGCGTCTCGCGGTCCGCCTCGTTCACGACTTGCCCGCCCGCTTCAGCGCGCCCGGCTTGTGCGCGGCCTTGGCGCCGGTCTTGTCGCTGACGACGAGGTATTGCGGGTCCTCCTTCGAGGCCGCGACCTTGTGACCCTTGATCGTCGTGTCGGCGGTCAGTTTCTTCTCGACCTTGCCGTGGGTCGTGCCCTGCGAGGTCTTCCAGGACACCTCGGTGCCCTTCTTCAACGTGCCGGCCATGCGCCAACTCCCGTGCTGTGGTGGCGGCAGCCTGCGGCCGCGACCGCGCGTGGAGGGTGAAATCGGGGTGTTCCGCCTGCCCGGCGTCACGGGCCGTCGCCATCGCCGCCGCTGGCGGCGGAACGGGGTCGCGGACCGCGGCCGTCCGCTCCACCGCCACGACACGGGATTCACCACGCGACTGGCATTGATCGCGTCCACCCCGCCGTCCGCGGGACCGACGAGGGCGTTCCCGATGGCACTGATCCATTCGATTCTCATGGGCGCCGTTGCCGGCATGCGCGCGATGACGCCGCTGGCGACCGTCGCCAATGCCGCCTGCAACGGCACCCTGCCGCGTGGCAATGGTGCGCCGCGGCTGTTGTCCAACCGCTTCGCCTCGATGGGCGCCAAGGCGCTCGCGGCCGGCGAACTGGCCGGCGACAAGCTCGACGACGCGCCCGATCGCATCGTGCCGGCGGGCATGCTGGCCCGCATCGTCAGCGGCGCGATCGTCGGTGCCGCGCTCGCGCCGCGCGAACAGCGCGGGCTGGCCGCCGTGCTCGGTGCAGGCGCTGCGGTCGGCACGGCCTATCTCACGTTCAACCTGCGCGTCCGCGCGATGCGGCGTTACGGGCAGAAGACGACCGGCGCGGTCGAGGATGCGATCACCCTGGGCAGTGCGACGTTGATCGCACGCAGCGCGCGCCCCCGCCCGCGCGGATTCGCGCGCCTGCGCGGCCACTGACCGGGCAGATTGTGCGCTGGCCTGCGCCCGGGCGCATCACCCGAAACGACGCACACGCATCGCAACGCCCGCATCGCCGGCAGACCGAGCGCAGATCGGCGCGCCGCGCAAGTCTCAACATCCGCGAACCACCGCTCCTACAATGCGCGCCCTCTCGTGCAGCGGTGCCCGTCCATGAACATCGTCGTTCTCGAAGAACTCAAGGCCTACATCGACCCGCTGACCGCGGACGAATACGAGGCGCTGGAGCGCAGTCTGCTCGCCGAGGGCTGCCGGGATGCGCTGGTGCTGTGGAACGACATCCTCGTCGACGGCCACAACCGCTACGGCATCTGCCAGGCGCACGGCATTCCGTTCAACACCGTGCAGAACGCGCGCTTCCAGTCGATGGAGGACGTGCACTTATGGATGATCGAACAGCATCTGGGCCGCCGCAGCGTGTCCGACTACCAGCGCGGCGTGCTGGCGCTGCGCAAGCGCGACATCATCGCCGCGCGCCAGCAGGCGCAGCGCATTGCCGCCCTGCAGACCGCGCCGGCGGCCGATGCACCGGTGGCGGACACCGAAGACCGTCCGCCGTGGGAGGACGCGCCCTCGACGGTGAGCCGCGCCGAGCTTGCGCGCGAGGCCAAGCTCAGCGCCAACCAGGTGGCGATGATCGAGCGCATCCACGCCTCGGCCACGCCGGAACTGGTCGAAGCGCTGAAGACCGGCGCGATCTCGATGAGCGCCGCGGCTGCCGTCGCCAGCCTGCCCGAGGACGAACAGCGCAGCGCGGCGCAGGCCGGCAAGACCGAGCTCAGGCAGGCGGCCAAACGCGCCCGCGATGCGAAGAAGCGCCCGAAGACGGACGGCGGCAACAAGGACGGCGCGGAGGACGCGGCGCCCAAACCCGACCTCAAGGCCCTGCAGCGCCGCGTCAGCCAGCTCGAGGCCGAGAACGAGGACCTGCGCGGGCAGATCGAGATCCTGCAGAACCAGATCGTGCGACTGCGCGGCCAGTAGCCGTCGCGGCGCGGCGGTATCCTGCCGGCACGTCATTGCGTCGAGGCACGCTCCCATGTCCACCGCGCTGCTCGAACGCCTGCGCATCGCGCTGCCGATCCTGCAGGCGCCGATGGCAGGCGTCTCGACCCCTGCCCTCGCCGCGGCCGTGTCGAACGCGGGCGCGCTGGGTGCGATCGCGCTCGGCGCCAGCCGCAGTGACGACGCGCGCGCGATGATCGAGCGCACGCGTGCGCTGACCAACGCGCCGTTCAACGTGAACGTGTTCTGCCACCGCGCGCCGACGCGCGACGCCGCGCGCGAGGCGGCCTGGCTGCAACGCATCGCGCCGGAGTTCGCCTCGCTCGGCCTGTCCTTGCCAGACCGGCTCGTGCCCGTGTACGCCAGCTTCCGCGGCGATGCGGCCATGCTCGAGATGCTGCTGGCACTGCGACCCGCCGTGGTGAGTGCGCACTTCGGGCTGCCCGATTCCGGGCAATGTGCGGCCCTGCGCGCGGCCGGCATCGTCGTGCTGGCCACCGCGACCAGCCTGAACGAGGCACGCGCGATCGAAGACGCAGGCCTCGATGCGATCGTGGCCCAGGGCATCGAGGCGGGTGGCCATCGCGGCGTGTTCGATCCCGACGCCGCGGATGCCTGCCTGTCCACCGCAACGCTGACGCGCCTGCTGGTGCAGCGCACCGGCCTGCCGGTCATCGCGGCGGGCGGCATCATGGATGGTGCCGGCATCCGCGCTGCCCTCGCGCTGGGCGCCGCGGCGGCGCAGTTGGGTACGGCGTTCGTCGCCTGTCCGGAATCGGCCGCCAGCAGCAGCCACCGTGCCGCGCTTGGCGACACACGCGCGGCGACACGCATGACCCGCGTGCTGTCCGGGCGGCCGGCGCGCGGTTTCGCGAACCGCTTCACCCGGACCTACGACACATCGGCCGGAGCGCCTGCACCCGCCTATCCGCTCGCCTATGACGCCACCAAGCGACTGGCGGCGGCCGCCGCGCAGGTCGGCCAGGCGGACGCCTACGCCGCGCAGTGGGCCGGCCAGGGCGCGCCGCTGGCGCGTCCCCTGCCAGCCGCCGCCCTGGTCGTCCGGCTCGCCGAGGAACTGCAGGACGCATCCGGAATCGGGGACGGCGGCGCACGGACACGCGCTTAACGGGCCGCGTGGCCTGCTTGGATTCCGCTTCCCTGCAGGGCCTCGCGATGATTCCCAAGAACACCATCTGCCTGTGGTTCGACGGCACCGCCCTCGAAGCCGCCGAGTTCTATGCGCGTACCTTTCCCGACAGCGCGGTGAACGCCGTCCATGCCGCGCCCGCCGATTTCCCGTCGGGCAAGGCCGGCGACCCGATCACGGTCGAGTTCACCGTCTGTGGCATCCCCTGCATCGGCCTCAATGGCGGGCCGCAGTTCCCGCAGACCGAGGCGTTCTCGTTCCAGATCGCGACCGACGACCAGACCGAGACCGATCGCCTGTGGAACGCGATCGTCGACAACGGGGGCCGCGAAAGCGCGTGCGGATGGTGCAAGGACAGGTGGGGTGTCAACTGGCAGATCACGCCGCGCGTGCTCACCGAGGCCTATACCGGCAGCGACCGCGCCGCCGCCCAGCGCGCGTTCGCGGCGATGATGACGATGCGCAAGATCGACGTTGCCGCAATCGAGGCCGCCGTCCGCGGCTGACCGGCGCCGGGCCGGCGTCGACCTCACGCGGCGATGCGGGGACAATGCGCGCTGCGCTCCCGCACGCCGCGAGTCCCGCCGATCCCATGCGAACCTTCGTTCTCCGCGCGCGCGCCGCGCCCACTGACAGTCGCGCACTGCTCGCGGGCGTCGGCCAGGACGCGCACACCGAAATCCTCGCGCATACGCTGATGAACGCCCTGTTCGTCGCGCAGTCGCACCGGCCCGACGTCGTGGTCTATCTGGTGCTCGAGAGCACGCAGGACTACTCGCGCACGGTCCGCTTCGAGATCAATGCGATGCACGACATCGGCGGTTTCGACGAGGCGTCGTTGCTGGGCAAGGTCGCGCGGGCGCTCGACGCCTCTCGCGGCATGGCCAAGGACGAAATGCGCACCGTCGAAGCGGGCATCGACGTGCGCACGACGAGCTTCGAGCGGCTGGTCCAGGGACTGGCGCAAGACCACCAGCTGTTCCTGATGGACCCCAAGGGCACGCCGATCCGCGAGCAGGTCTTCGCCGACCGGCCATGCTTCCTGCTGACCGACCATATCCCGATGCCGAAGAAGGCGATTCCGGGACTGGAGCGCATGGGCGCGAAGAAGATCGCGCTGGGTCCGAAGATGCTGTTCGCGTCGCAGTGCGTGGTGCTGATCCACTACGAACTGGACCAGGCCTGAGCCTCAGCCGCCGCGCACGCGCAGCGTCAGCCCCTTGAGGAAGTTGCGCAGCACCTGGTCGCCACAGGCCCTGAAATTACGATGATCGGGCTGCCGGAACAGCGCCGACAGCTCGGGCTTGGAGATCGGAAAGCCCGCGGCGGCGAAGACCGCCAGCATGTCGACCTCGGTCAGCTCGAAGGCCACGCGCAGCTTCTTGAGGATCATGTTGTTGCCCAGCCGCGTCTCGAACGGGCGCGGCGGCAGCCGGTCGTCACGCCCGCGCCGGTGCACGATCAGTCCGTCGAGCACGCGCGCCAGCACGCCGTCGTCGCAGGCCAGATACGCCGGATCGTCCTCGCGCAGCAGCATGCGGCGCACGTCGTCCTGCTCGATCGGGAAGTCCGCATCGACCATCCGCACCAGCGCGATCACGTGCTGGTCGGCGAGGTCGAGCATGTAGCGCAGGCTGCGCAGCACATCGTTGGCGATCATGGGGCAATGCCACGGGAAACGGCCGGCAATTCTACCGTCGATGCCGGCGCGTCCCCGCGCAAGGCGTTCAGCGCACGCGGTCGAAGTGGAACGTGCGGATCACCGGACGCCCCTGTTCGTCGTAGTGCGTGGCGGTCTCCACGAGCCGACCAGCCGCGTGCCTGTGTCCGCGTGCGCGCCGGCGAAGAGCTGGGACGCGCACAACGCGATGCCCAGTGCGACTGCATGTCTGCCCGTCATGATCGTCTCCGCGTCGGCGATGCCGCCATCATCATCGATCGTGCGCGCCGCGCGGGTGCGCGACGCCGGATACACTGCCCGCCCCCGGACCCGCTGACCGTCATGACCGACACCATCCGACTCGCCAAGCGGGTCGCCGACCTGTTCGAGTGCTCGCGCAGCGAAGCCGAGCAGTACATCCAGGGGGGCTGGGTCAGCGTCGACGGTCGCATCGTCGAGCGGCCGCAGCACATGGTCGGCAGCGAGACCGTCACGCTCGACCCGGGGGCCAGACTCGCGATCGCCGAACCGGCGACCCTGCTGTTCCACAAGCCTGCCGGGCTGGATGCGTTCGCGACCTCCGAAGCGGCCCTGCCCTATGTCGACGCGAGCACGCGCTGGGACGAGGACGATTCGGGCCTGCGCCTGCTGCAACGTCATTTCCACCGCCTGACGCCGCTGGCGCCGCTCGAGACCGAAGCCAGCGGGCTGATCGTGCTGACCCAGGATGGCCGCGTCTGGCGCCGACTGACCGAGGACCTGGACGGCATCGAGCAGGAGTTCGTCGTCGAAGTCACCGGCACATTGCCGATCTACGGCCTCGCCCGTCTCAAGCACGGCCTGCAGTTCGACGGCCGCCCGGTGCCCCCGTGCAAGGTGAGCTGGCAGAGCGAAACGCGACTACGCTTCGCGATCAAGGGCGTGCGTCCCGGCCAGTTGCGCGACATGTGCGCGCAGGTCGGCCTCGGGGTCGTGTCGATCCGCAGGCTGCGCATCGGCCGCATCGGCCTGTCGAAGATGCCGATCGGTACGTGGCGCTATCTCCCGGTCGAAGCACGCTTCTGAGTCTCGGCCCGGATGCCCGCCCGCAGAACACCGCGCTCCGGCCTTTGCGGCACCGGGACAGTCCGGCACGTCTTCCAGCTGATTCCAGTACCTGCGACCGGTCGCAGCCCCTTTGGTCCGAGTCCGACATGCCCCAGCGGTCGAGCGTGCGGTCATGGGCGCATCGTGCGCTCGCAAGGGCGACTCGGCGCCGGACAGGCACTCCGCTCCATGCGCGCGCCAGCGAGCGCTCCGATGTCTTAACCGGAGCTGGTGGCTCCGGTGCTGCGCGTGCCGCAGCGCGGCCGGATGCGCTGATCGTGTCGAAGCTCTGCGGCCGGCCGGTTGGTGGCACGAGACCCAGAATTGCCTTCGTCATCTGCACAACGTCGCGCAGGAAACTCGGATTTCTCCTCGACTCCTATTCATGTAAATACCTGAATTGGAAAAGTTCCCTTGTATTTTGTGACGCATTTCTCATATTGGGCATGAACTGAAGTTGTCCGGCGTCAACAATTCTTGAACCTGATATGAAGCCGTTCATGCGGGCACCGTGTCGAAAGTCATGGTCGTCCGCTCCGCCGATCTGCAGGTTTCAGCCAACCAGCCTTCGACCCGGGGAACTCCACAGTGGCCAGACACACCCTCAACCGCGTTCTGCGCCGTAGTGCGCTGACCGTTGCACTCGGTCTCAGCTTCAGTTCCACGCTTTACGCCCAGTCCAGCACTGGCAGCCTGTACGGCCAAGCCGAGCCGGGTCAGGTTGTGCTCGTGGAGAACGCGGCGACCGGCTTCCGCCGCGAGGTCCCCGTCAGCAGCGAGGGCACCTTCCGCCTGTCATCGCTGTCGCCCGGCACGTATCGCGTGGGACTGCGCGATGGCAGTAACACGAGCACGGTGAACGTCAATGTGGGCACCGGCACGCCGGTGAACCTCACCGCGCGCGCGAGCTCGGGCACGACCGACCTCGAAGGTGTCGTCGTCCGCGGTGTGGCGACGATCAACCCGATCGACGTCTCGTCCGTCGAGTCCACCACCGTGCTGACTGCCGAGCAGATCGCGCGTGTCCCCGTTGCCCGCGACGCGACGTCCGTGGCGCTGCTGGCGCCGGGCACCGTGCGCGGCGACAGCGCCTTCGGCAATCTGGCGTCGTTCGGTGGCTCCTCGGTCGCCGAGAACCAGTACTACGTCAACGGCTTCAACATCACAAACTCTTTCAAGAGCCTGAACTTCTCGAAGATTCCGTTCGAGGCGCTGGCCGAGCAGCAGGTCAAGACCGGCGGATACGGCGCCGAATTCGGTCGTTCGCTGGGCGGTGTGGTCAACCAGGTGACCAAACGCGGTACCAACGTCTTCCAGGCGGGCGCCAACGTCTTCTGGGAGCCGGCGTCACTGGCATCGCCGCCGCGGAACACCTATTACGCCAACCCGCTCACGGGCGAATTCGGCACGCTGCGCTCGGACAATTCCAAGGACGAGACCGACAAGTGGGTCACGACGGCATGGGCCGGTGGCGCGCTCGTCCAGGACAAGCTGTTTGCGTTCGCCACAGTGTCCTACGGCGAGACGCAGGCCGATGCTTGGGGATCGGTGCTGTCGAACCAGAATACGCGGACCGACACGGACGATCCGATCTGGCTGGTCAAGCTCGACTGGAACATCAACGAGCAGCACACGCTGGAGTTCACTGCGTTTTCCGACAAGTCCGAGACCGAGCAGGTCGCGTACTCGAACAACCTGGGCGTGCTCAACCGCGAAGACGTGATCGGTACGTTCTTCAGCGAAACCGGTGGTGAGAATTACATCTTCAACTACACCGGCTATCTGACCGATTCGTTCAACCTCTCGGCCCTGTACGGCCGGAGCACGTTCACCCGCTCGCAATATCTGATGTATCCCGACGGCACACGCGTGTCCTACGGCGGCGACCTCGATGCACCCGCCACCGGCTGCCCGATCATCGTCGACGCACGTCCGCTGGCGGTACGCCAGGCGACCGGCGAGTACTTCAGCACCTGCAACATCACCGGCGCCGCCATCGGCAGCGAGAATGCCGAGGACAAGCGCGAGCAGTTCCGCATCGACGCCGAATGGACGCTCGGCGACCATCTGCTCCGGTTCGGCTACGACCACGACAATTACCAGTCCGTGGACGGCAGCTCCTTCGAGGGCGGGCGTATCTGGCGATACGACGTCAGCCCGGCAGGCGCGAACCGGGTGCGCGAGCAGATCGTCAACCAGGGTGCGACGGTCGAGGTGAAACAGGACGCGTTCTACATCGAGGACAACTGGAGCGTCACCGACCGGTTCCTGGCCTATATCGGCTTGCGCTGGGATTCATTCGACAACCTCAACGGTGACGGCGATTCCTACGTCAAGATCGAGCGCCAGTTCGCACCACGCCTGGGCTTTTCGTGGGATGCCAACGGCGATTCGAGCCTGAAGATCTACGGTAATGCCGGCCGCTACGCATTGCCGCTGACCGCGAGCGTCGCGATCCGCGGCGCCAGCGCCTCGCTGTTCTCACGCCAGTTCTACAGCTACACCGGCGTGGATCCCGTCACTGGCGCGCCGATCGGCGCGGTGCCGATCAGCGCCGTGCAGTACATCAACGGCGAGTTCGGTGGATCCAAGGATCCCAAGACCATCGCCTCCCAGAATCTCGATCCGATGTACCAGGACGAGTACATCCTGGGCTTCCAGCAGCAGCTGACCGACCACCTCAACTACGAGGTCAAGGGCACGTTCCGCAAGCTGAAGGCGGCCATCGACGACAACTGCGACTACACCCCGGTGACCGATGCCGCCGATGCGGCCGGGCTCGACTACATCCTGCCCAACGGCGGCTTTCCGTACTGCCGCATGTTCAATCCGGGCGAGGACGCGGTGTACGTGACCGACCTGCTGGGCGACGGCAATTACACGACGGTCACGATCCCGGGCGATTTCCTCAGTCCGCAGGCCAAGCGCAGCTACAAGGCGCTGGATTTCCGCCTCAACGGCACGTGGGAAAAGTTCTTCATGACCGCCGCTTACACCCTTGCCTACAGCAAGGGCAACACCGAGGGCGGTGTGAAGTCGGACATCGGCCAGGACGATACCAACGTCACCCAGGACTTCGATTACAAGGAACTGACCGTCGACACGGAGGGTTACCTGCCCAACGATCGTCGCCACACGTTCAAGGCCTTCGGCAGCTACGCGTTCAACGAGGAATGGTCGGTCGGCGCGAACGTGCTCGTGCAGTCGGGCCGACCGATCAATTGTCTGGGCGTCCTGGATCTGGATCCGGGTCCGGGTTTTTCGCCGCATCCCTATGGTTCCTCCTTCATGCGCTGCGGCACCACCGAGGCAGGTGGCGTGGACGACGCCACGGTGATCGCGGTGCCGCGAGGCACGGCGGGTCGACTGCCCTGGACGCGCTCGCTCGATCTCAACGTGGCCTATTCGCCCGCGTTCGTCGAAGGCCTGCGGTTCAAGGTCGACGTCTTCAACGTCTTCAACAGCCAGGATGTCGTGTCGGTCATCGATCAGGCAGAGAACGGCACGTCGGGTGCGCCGTCTCCGACCTACCGTCTGCCGACGGCCTTCCAACCGGCGCGTACGGTCCGTTTCATGGTGCAGTACGACTTCTGATTCCACCGCTCGGAAACACGCAACAGTTCTCTCCACTCCACGGGTCGCCATCAGGCGACCCGTCTTTTTTTTATCTGCGCGCCGCGACGGCAATCGGCGGCTATGCTTCCAGCGCGCCCGACCTGCGCTGCGCCGAGCCGTTTGGATGGAATCGATGGACGCCCACTGGAATCGCGGACGTGCGTTCGAAGCCGCGCACGATCTGAAGTCCGCGCAGACCGAGTACGAAGCACTGCTCGCCATCGATGGTCGGCACATTCCGGCACGCTTGCGGATGTCCCGCTTCGCACAGTTCCGCGGCGACTACACCGCCGCGCACCATCATGCGCTGCAGGCCGCGGACGCCGCTCGACTGGGGGGCAGCAGCCGCCATCTCGCCTTCGTGACCCTGCGCCTGCTGGATTTCTCCGAGGATGCCGAGGTCGCGTCGGTCATCCTGTCCGCCGACCCCGCCGATCCCGAGGTTCTTCGCCAGGCGCCGATGCTCGCCCAGCATCTGTGGCTGGTCGAGCGCTACGACGACGCGCTGAGATTCCTGGATGCCGTGTCCCCGCGGTTGCCACCGAACCCCCTGCTGTGGTTCACGCGTGGTCAGATCCTGAGGTTCCTCGGGCGGCTCGACGAGGCTGCCGAGGCATACGAACGCAGCCTGCATCTGCGGCCCGACTTCTCCGATGCGCACTGGGCGATCGCGACCAATCGATCCGCGCGGCCGGCACTTGCCCGGGTCGATCGATTGCATGCCGCTCTACGGAACGCCGCGCCCGACAGTCTCGAGATGGCACAGTTGCAATACGCGCTGTTCCACGAGCTGGACGGTGCCGACGAGACGGATGCGGCGTGGGCCTCCCTGATGGAAGGTGCTCGCATCATGCGCGGCCTCGTGCGTTACGACGCAGCGCGATTCGCAGCGCGGCTGGATGCCCTCATGGCGGCGGACTGGACACCGCCCGCACTGGATGCAGACGAGCGTCGACAACCTCTCCCTGTCTTCGTCGTCGGCCTGCCGCGCACCGGCACCACCCTGCTCGATCGCATCCTCGGCAACCATGGCTGGGTCCGGAGCGTCGGTGAGCGCAACGATTTCGCGGCATCGGTCAGCAGAGCCGGCGGACGCTTCTTCGGCTCGATGGCGGATGCGTCGGACCTCGACTGGCTGGAAGACCTGTCCTGCCCGCGAGTGGGACACGGCTACATCGCCTCGATGCAGAGACTTGCGCCGGGTGTCGCGATGTCGCTGGACAAGAATCCCCAGAACCTCTTCAACATTCCACTCATCGTGCGTGCGCTCCCGCACGCGAAGATCCTGTGCGTCCGTCGCGATCCGATGGACGCAGGCTTCTCCAATCTGAAGGCCCTGTTCCAGGGCGGTGCGTACGCCTACAGCTACGATCTCGGTGACATCGCCGCGCATCTGACGGCGACCGGACGCTGGTCGCGGCACTGGGCCGACCGCCTGGCCGAATCGGTGAAGCTGGTCGACTACGAAGCCCTCGCCACCGAACCGGACACGACTGTTGCCGGCATCACCGATTTCCTCGGCCTGCCACGCCGCGACGGGCTTTCGGACATCACCGGCAACGCGTCTCCGGTGGCCACTGCGAGCAGTGCCCAGGTCCGCGAAGCGATCCATACGCGCGCGCTCGGCGCCTGGACGCGGTACGCAGCGCAGCTTGCACCCCTGCGCGAGGCGTTGGCGCAGGCGGGCCACCCATGAACGTCGCACAGGATCCCGCGGGCGAGCTGCTCGCTCGCGCCGAGCGCCATGCGAGCCGACGCGAGTTCGAGCGCGCGATCGCGTGCTACGAAGAAGCACTCGGCCATCGTGGCGAGGACGCCATGATCCTGGTGCAGCTGTCCTACATGCATTCTCTGGCCGGTCGATACCGTGTGGCGCGCGACCTTGCCCTGCGCGCGAACGCCACGGGAACGACGTCACCGGATGTGCTGATCGAACTGCTGCCCCGCCTGCGCACCTTCAACGCGATACCGGAACTGCTGGCCTGTATCGAGCGGTTGCTGCCGATGTCGCGGATGCCCATTCCGCTGCTGCTCCACGTCGCCGCGCAGTTGAGCTACCTCAATCTGCCGGAGCGTGCGATCGGCTTCCTCGACGAAGCCCGGCGAGCGGACCCCGACTATCCCCCCACGCTTCTTGCCAGGACCCAGGTGCTGATCTATCTGGGCCGTTTCGACGAGGCGTCCGTGGACGTAGCACGCGTCCTGCGTCGTGCGCCTGAACTGGCGAAGGGCCACTGGCTGCAGGCGGCACTGGGTCGACCGCCCGGACAGATTCGTCACGCCGAGGCGATCAGGGACCAGATTGCGCAGCCCGGTCGTTCGCCCTCCGATGTGGCCTTGTTGGCATTCGCCCTGCACAAGACGCTCGATGATCTCGGCCGCCACGGCCCGGCCTGGGACGCACTGATGCTCGGCTGCCGCGCCAAACGGGCCACCCTCGACTACACGCCCGCGGACACGGCGCGCCTGTTCGAGGCACTCGTGGCGCATGCGCCCCGGATGTCGGGCCGCACGCCTCCGGACGTTGGCACGGAGCGGACGCCCATTTTCATCGTGGGCATGCATCGGTCGGGAACGACCCTGCTCGAACAGCTGCTCGATGGCTCGCCGCAGGTTCGCGGCATCGGCGAGATGTACGACTTCACCAGTGCCATGCGCGACGCGACGGACCACCACTGCCGGGGTGTGATCGACACGACGCTCGTGCAGCGCGCAGCCGGACTGGACATGAGGCAGGTCGGCCAGCGGTACCTGGCGAGTCTGCAGTGGCGTCTGGGCAAGGAGGCCTTCTTCACCGACAAGCTGCCGTCGAACTTTCTCAATGTGGGCTTCATCTGTGCGGCCCTGCCGCACGCCAGGATCCTGCACATGGTCCGCGACCCGATGGAGACCTGCTTTTCCAATCTGCGCGAGCTGTTTTCGGAGGCGAATGCCTACAGCTACGACCTCACGGAACTCGCGGACTACCACGCCCACTATCGCAGGCTGATGGCGCACTGGCATGCATGCTGGCCCGGCCGCATTCTCGACGTCGACTACGGCGCGCTGACGCGAGAACCGGAACGGATCCTGCGCGAGGTCTGCGCATTCGTCGGCATCACATTCGAGTCGCAGATGCTGGGCATGACCAATCGTCAACGCGCTGTCGTCACCGCCAGTGCGATCCAGGTCCGCGATCGGATCCAGCTGCGCGACACGCCCAAGTGGATGCCGTACGCCGCCCAACTCGCACCCTTGCGCGCACGCCTGCAGGCAGCGGGCGCGGTTCGATGAGCAGGTGGATCTGCCCGGCGCAGTCGAGGCTCGCCCTGGTCCGGTGTTCGTGGCCTCTCCGGTGAACGCACCGGACGCGCATGTGCCGCCGGCGCGGTGAAGGCTCAGTCGTCGACCGTGCACCCCAGCGACACGCGCGCGGTGAAGTACCCGGTCGAGGCATCCACGCCCGTTTCGAGCACGGTGATGTCCTGGTCCGAGCGTCCCCAATTGCGGTAGCACTGCTCGTCCGCATCGCGCCAGGCGTTGTCGATCGCTTCTTCGGCCGAACGCCCGTAGGACGCGCCGATCACGTCGTAGTGGTGCCGTGCTGCAAGCGCGGCGCCACTCGCACCGAGCATGCCCAGGAGCACCACGCCGCAGATGAGTCGCTGTTGCATCGTCAACTCCGCATCACTGGAAGAGGCACCCACCATTTCAGCCCGGGATGTCCGCAGTGTTAAAGAACAGTCACGGATCGCTCGACATGCCGTTGCATGTGCGATTTCGTGACCGGTTCGACACCGCAAAGGGGGCGCGCGACTCCAGCGGCATGACGCAAACGCGCAGGCCAGGCGCTGCGCGCACTGCGCATCACGCACGCGGCATGCCGCGCTCCGCCGGCACGGGCTCCGGGCGCATCCGATCGCGGCCACAGGTTTCCGCTCGCCTTCGGCAGTCTCGATGTCTCGCGCAGCGTCCCGTCCGGCACGCACGCGGTGGCACACGTCCGCGGCGCCGTCCCGACCGGACCGGTGGACGTGTCCCGAGCGTCGCGGCGCTATAGTCGGCACTTCGCCGGGCACCCTGCCCGGCCTCGTCATGAAGGGCATGCACATGGGTCTGATCCAGGCGGTTTCGGGTGCGGTCGGCGGCGCGTTGGCCGACCAGTGGAAGGACTTCCTCACCGTGCCGGCGGGTCTGCCGTCGACCGCGGCGCTGTTCGCGGCCGTGCCGCAGGGCACCAATGCCGGGCGCGGTTCCAACACCCGCGGCTCGACCAACATCATCAGCAACGGCTCGAAGATCGTCGTGCCCGAAGGCTACGGCCTGCTGTTGATGCAGGACGGCGCAATCACCGCCTTCGTCGCCGAACCCGGCGGTTACGAGTGGCGTTCCGACGACGTCAATTCGCAGTCGATCTTCGCCGGCGACGGCATCGTCTCGCCGCTGATCAGGCAGTCGTGGGAACGCTTCAAGTTCGGCGGCCAGCCCGGCGCACAGCAACTGGCGTTCTTCGTCTCGCTCAAGGAACTGCCGGACAACCGCTTCGGCACGCAGTCGGAAATCTACTGGGACGACGGCTTCCTCGGCACCCAGGTCGGCGCGCTGACGCGCGGCAGCTACACGCTGAAGATCGTCGACCCGATCCTGTTCGTGAAGAATTTCGTGCCGGCCAGCTACCTCGCCCCCGGCCAGGTGTTCGACTTCACCGACATCGACAACGCGGCCGCCAGCCAGCTGTTCAACGAGGTCGTCAGCTCGCTGGCACCGGCGTTCAGCCTGTACACGAACGATCCGTCCAAGGGCAATCGCATCACGAAGATCCAGCAGGATTCGCTGGGCTTCGCGCAGAGCCTGTCGGCGGCGGTCGAGTCGGGTTACCAGTGGAAGTCGGATCGCGGCCTGGCCATCGTCAAGACCGCGATCGTCTCGATCGAGTACGACGCCAATACGCGCGAACTGCTCAAGACCGTGCAGCGCGCCGATGCGCTGGCCGGTTCGCGCGGCAATTCCAACCTGCAGGCCAGCGTGGCGCAGGGCATGCAGTCGGCCGGCGAGCACGGCGGCGCGGCTGGACTCGTGGGCCTGGGCATGGCATCGGGCATGGCCGGCGGCCTGGGCAGCCTGCAGCAGCCGGCGACGCCGGCGGCGCCCGCAGCACCCGCCGAGGATGACCCGGTCGCCAAGCTGAGCAAGGCCAAGGAGATGCTCGACCTCGGCCTGATCACCCAGGCCGACTACGACGCGCTGAAGGCGAAGGCACTGGGTCTCTGAGCGGTAGGCACACAGAGCCCATGACCGACACGAAAACCCCACCGCCGCTGCCGCCATTGCCGGGGCAGCCCGTCGATGGCCCCGGTTCGCCGCGCGACGTGCCGCCGCTGCCGGGTACGTCCACGCTCGACCCGGCGCAGATGCCCGAGGCGATCCGCGCCGAACTCGAGGCGCCCGATCCCGTCGCCATCGACACCGGCGCGGCCGAGCTCAGGAGCGGTCTGAATCGTTGCCCGAAGTGCGGGTCCAGCGACATCCGGCCGCGCCTGGGCACGGACCTGCTGGTCTGCCAGTTCTGCCGCCACGAATGGCACGGCGAGCGCGTCGAGGAACTGTTCGGCTTCGGCGACGGCATCGCCGATCTGCGCGGGACCGTCATGGCTTCCGGCGCGCAGGACATCGATGCCGACGCCGCCACGCTGATGAGCTTCAAGTGCAGCGGCTGTGGCGCCGAGGTCACCGTCAACACCGAGAGCACGATGACCGCGCGCTGCCACTGGTGCCGGCACGTGTTCGGCGTCAACGAGCAGGTGCCCAACGGCGCCGTGCCCGATGCGGTGCTGCCGTTCCACATCCGCAAGGACGACGCCGTCGCGCGCATCCGCCAGTTCGTCGACAAGCGGAAACTTCTGGCGCTCAAGGCGTTCAAGGACCAGTTCACGCCCGAGAACGTGGTCGGTGTCTACCTGCCCTACATGATCGTCGACGGCAACGCGAGCGCCTCGGTCGCCGGTACCGGCGAGATCAAGACGCGCGAGTACACGCGCGGCACCGGCAACAACAAGAAGACCTACTACGACGCCGACGTGTATCGCGTCGAACGGCACGTCGACTTCACCGTCGACGATCTGCCGCTGGAGTCGTCGAGCGAGCGTGGCAACCTCGACGTCAACGTCAATACCAACAACATCATCAACACCATCCTGCCCTTCGACACCAAGAACGCGGTGCGCTGGAACGCGTCCTATCTCAACGGCTTCACCTCCGAAAAGCGCAACACCAACGTCGAAGCGCTGCGGCCGCGGCTGGAGGACCAGTTGCTGTCCATCGCCCGCGCGCAGGTCGAGGGCTCCACGCGGCGCTACACCCGCGGCGTGCGCTGGGAGGCCGAAGCGCTGGACGTGCACGGCACGCGCTGGGTGTCGATGTACCTGCCGGTGTGGCTGTACGCGTACCACCAGCCCGGCCGCAACGGCGGCCTGCTGCACTACATCGCGGTCAACGGCCGCACCGGCGAAACCATGGGCAGCGTGCCCGTGCAGCAGTGGAAACTGCTGCTGACCGCGCTCAGCGTGGGTACCGTCGTCGAAGCGATCGCGATCGCGATCCTGGTGGGGATGTCATGAGCGACGAGAGCGGACTCTGGCTGCTGCTGGCCGGCCCGGCCAGCGCGACCGCGGTGTACTGGGGCCTGTACCGGTACTACCGCAACACCGACAAGTCGCACGGCTTCGAGCGCGAGACCGCGGTCGAAGCGCAGCCGGTCACCGGCGACGACGCGAAGATCGGCACCAACAACGGCACCACCCAGTCGCGCATCCGGGGCGAGAACGGCGGCGCCTACCGGCAGCGCGTGCAGCGCGTACAGCGATCGAGCGACACGCCTCCGGACGTGGAGTCGGGCGAAGCCTGAGCGGCCGGCACTCAGCCCGCCGCGGGCGCCCGGGTCGTGCGCTTGCGGCGCGGCTTCGGCGGGGCCGACGCAGCGTCCTTCTCGGCTTCGACCTCCTCGTCTTCGTCCTTGGCCGCCGCCATCGCCTCGGGCTCGAGTTCCTCGACGCTGCGGTTGAGCCGCAGGAACGCGCCCCAGCCCACCAGCAGCAGCGCCGCCGTGCCGCCGATCGCGGCGGCATAGGGCAGCTGTTCGGGCGCCTCGTGCAGCAGGCGGAACACCGCGACCAGGGTCTCGATCGACAGCGCCACCACCAGCACCACCATGAAGCGCGACAGGAAACGCCGCACGCGCGTCGGCCCGCTGATCTTGACCTCGCGGCGCACTTCCTCCTCGAACACCGTCTGCGCCAGTTCGATCGACACCAGCGCGATGGTCATGATGCCGATGGCGTCGAGCACCGAGTCGAAGCGCGCGCGCACGTCGACCGATGTCGAAGGCGCCAACCCTTCCCAGAGTTCCGCCCCGGCCAGGCCGATCAGGCCCACGCCCGCCAGCAGGAACAGGGCGATCACGGCGAGGTAGCCGAGGGCAAAAATGCGTTCGATGAGTCGCGTCATGGGCGGCACTCTGGCGAGGGCGCCACCCGGTTCATGTGAAGGCCCTGCGCGTTTCCCGACGTGACCGGCCATTCGACCGCGCGGGATGCGCCGCGGACCCTGCACGACGCGCGTTGGGGCGACCGGCGGGGCCTGCCGGTACAGCCGGGGGCTCAGTCCTGGGCGCGTTGCGGCGTGTCCACCAGTTCGGCGACCGGATAGCCCATCGCACGCGCCTGCTCGACCAGGCGCGTGCGCACGTCGGGATCGAGCTGCGGCGTACGCGAGAGGATCCACAGGTACTTGCGCGTCGGCGAACCGACCATCGCCCAGCGGTAGTCGTCGTCGAGCGCGATCACCCAGTAGTCGCCCCAGACCGCCGGCAACCAGGACAGCCAGCGCGGTGCGAAACGCACCTCCAGCGTCGAACTGCGGCCGTCGACCATGCGGGCGACGCCGTCGGCTTCGTCGAACGTGCCGTTTCGGGTGCGGCAGCGGTTGCGCACCGCGACGGTCCCGTCGGGATTGGGCGTGTAATGCGCGGTGGTGTCGGCCACGCACTTGCGCTGGAAGAACATCGGCAGATGCGCCTGCTCGTACCAGGTACCGGCGTAACGTTGCAGGTCGACCGCAGGCACCGGCGTGTTCGGCAGGTCGGGCGTCTGGGCAGCGCCGACGGCGGGTGCGGACAGGGCGGCCGCGAGCAGCAGACGGGCGATGGACGGCGACATGGGCGACTCGGCGATGGACGGGAGTGCGTCATTGTCCCGCCGACCCGCGTCCGCGGCGTGTGACGCGGCCGGATGCGTCGCTCAGGAACGCGCCGTCGTCTCCCAAGCCAACAGATTGCGGAACGCGCTGCCGAAGTACAGCGCGTAGCTCTGGCGCTCGACATAGCCCAGGTGCGGTGTGGCGAGCACGCGCGGATGCTGCAGCAGCGGCGAATCCGCGGGCAGCGGTTCGTGCTCGAACACGTCGAGCGCGAACAGGCCTGGCCGGCCGCGTTCGAGGGCACGCTCGATGGCGCCGGTTTCGATAAGCCCCGCACGGCTGGTGTTGACCAGCAACGCGGTCGGCTTCATCCGCGCGAGATCGCCGAAGCCGACGATGCCCTGCGTGGCGTCGTGCAGGCGCAGATGCAGCGAAATCACGTCCGCCTGTTCGAAGAAGCCCGCCCGCGAATCCGCGACGAGGCAACCATCGGCAGCTGCACGCTGGCGGCCGGCCTCGCTACCCCATACCAGCACCTGCATGCCGAAGGCCTTGCCGTATCCCGCCACGAGCCGCCCGATGCGGCCATAGCCCCAGATGCCGAGCACATCGCCGTGCAGGGCACGCCCGATCGACTCGGCACCGCCATGCACCGCATCGGACTGCCAGACGCCGGCCTGCAACCGGGCGACGTACTGCGGAATGCGGCGATAGGCCGCCATCACCAGCGCCCAGGTCAGCTCCGCGGGTGCGACCGGATCGCCTTCGCCTTCGAGCACCGCGATGCCACGCGCGGTCGCCGCGGCGACATCCAGATGCGCGCCGGCCTTGCCGGTCTGCGAGATCACTTTGAGCGTCGGCAGCCGTGCCAGCAGCGCATCGTCGATGCGCGTGCGCTCGCGAATCGGCACCAGCGCATCGACGCCGGCCAGCGCGCCCGCGAGCGCGTCCCCCGTCATCGGCTTGTCGAATACGGTGACATCGTGGCCGTCGAGCAGCGCGAAGCAGTCGAGGCCGCGGACGAGATTCTGGTAGTCGTCGAGGATCGCGATCCGCATGGCCGCGTCAGGCATACAGCGCGTCGTAGCCGGCGCGGTCCACCTGGCTCAGGCCCAGCGCGTCGAACTGGGCCCACATGCCGCGCCAGCGTTCGGCATCGCGCTGCACCGGGCCGACCAGGCGCGGACAGGTGTCGGCGAGGATCGCGTCCATCAGCGCGTCGGGCTGCGTCCTGCTGTAGCCGTACCAGAGCGCCGCGGCCTGCGCGGGATCGTCACGGCACAGCTGCGCGCCCTGCCCGATCAGCCGGGCCACGGTGTCGACGACATCGCGGTGTCGTTCGAGGAAAGTCTGCGAGGTGAACAGTTCCAGCGCCGAGAAGTTGTGCAGGCCGACGTCCTGGGTCGCGATGAAGTGCGTGTCCATGCCGGCGAGCGTCGCCTCGACGCCTTCGAAGTTGGCGAAGCACAGCCACGCGCCGTCGAAGCCCGCGCGCAGGTTGGCCAGATGCTCGAAGCCGGCACTCTCGATCACGACCTGCGCCGGATCGAACGCGGCGCCCTGCCGGGTGCACCAGCGCGACAGGATTTCGACCGCGATCGCATCGGTCACACCGCCGGCCACGGGTGATGCCAGCCGCACCGTGCCGCCCGCCCGCAGGCGCTCGCCGGCCGACCGCTGCAGCAGGATGCCGCCGTCGGTCTCGAAGAAGCAGCCCAGTGCCTTCAGGCCGGGACGGTCCGCATCGATCATGTGCAGCGGCTCGTTGCAGGCGAAGGCGATGTCGCCGCTGACCGTCGCGGCCAGCCCGTCGTAGTGGTCGTCGGGCACCCGCAGTTCGAGGTCCAGCCCCGCCTCGCGATACCAGCCCAGCTCGATGCCGGCGATCAGCGGCAGATGGTCGGGGTTGAGGAACCATTCGAGGGACAGCTGCAGCTTCATGGACCGGCCTTGCGGGAAATCGGGCGCACAGACTAGTCCACTGCGCCCCGGCGCGCGCTCAGTTGTAGAAATCCACGCCGATGATCCGGCAGACCTCTTCCTCGTTGTAGCCGTGGAAACGCCGGCCGCGGGTGGTGTGCGTGCGCGCGAACAGCTTGCCGTTGGCCGGGTTGCGCTCGCGCTTTTCCTGCACCAGCCACTTCGAATAGTCGCGTGTGAGATTGAGTTCCCGGGTCGGGTCGCGCTTCATTCGGGCCATCGTCTGCGTCCTCGTGTGGAGCCGCGGGCGCCGGAACGGGCGCGCACGGGGCGTCAGGATACGCGCCCCTCCCCGCCACCACCCGTCCGACCGTTCGCGAACCGCTAACGCGTCCGGGCGTACACGGACGGCTCCGCATTCCGCCGTGCCCGCACGGCCACTGGAGGAGAAGACATGAGAATCGTCACCAGCCTGAGTTTCCAGGGCCAATGCCGCCAGGCTTTCGAGTTCTATGCCGACGTGCTCGGCGGTTCGATCACCGCCGCCATCCCCTACGCCGATGCGCCGCCCGGCATGCCGATCAACGATCCGAAGTACAAGGACTGGCTGATGCACTGCTGGCTCGACATCGGAGACGCCGCGCTGATGGGCGCGGACATGGACACCGACTGGGCGCCGGACATCGGCAAGCCCAAGAACGGATTCGACGTCACCGTGCACACGCACGACATCGACAAGGCGCGCCGCTGGTTCACGCGACTTGCCGACGGTGGCCGCGAGGTCATGCCGTTCGGCAAGACCTTCTGGTCGCCGGGGTATGGCGCGCTGGTCGACCGGTTCGGCGTGCCGTGGATGGTCAACACGATTCCGGCCGACGGCAACGCCTGAACCCCGCGCGATATCGGGCGACGCGAGTTGAGGGCTCGCGGCGTCCCGCCCACGCGGCCAGGCGCGCGGGCATCAGGACAGGAACACCGCCATGCGCTGCAGTTCCTCGCCCAGCGCACGCCGGAAGCCTGCATCCGCCGGTTCGCCGGCGACGTAGCCGAACGTCGTCTGCAGGCGTCCGTCCACGACGGACACGTTCGCCCACCCGACGACCCGGTCGTGCCACAGCATCGGCAACGCGTAGTAACCGAATCTGCGCTTCGCCGCCGGGGTGTAGGCCTCGAAGCGATACGTCCAGTCCCACAGCATCGTGAAGCGCCGCCGGTCCCAGACCAGCGGGTCGAACGGCGCGAGCAGGCGCACGGCCGCATCGGGTGCATGACGTCGCGAGCACGGGTTCTCGCCCGCCGGCCAGTACCAGGTCACGCCGTCGAGGCGCACGCTCGGCAGGCGCTCGCGGGCCTGCTGCAGTGCGCGCTGCAGGGGCGCGGCGAGATGCGGGGCGCCGTAGCCGAGCAGGCGCACCAGGTAGGTCAGGCTCGCCGCCGGCAGTGGCGCGTAGGTCATCACGACCAGATCGATCAGCGCCGTGGCGCGCTGCGCACGTCCGGCGGGACCGTCGTCGACTTCGGGGTGCTCGACCGCCGCGTAGACACGTGTGCCGCCGTCGCGCCTGGCCACGCGCAGCAGGCCGCGATAGTGCAGGCCTTCGAGCAGTTGGGTGGTCGCGTTGCTCGAACCGCCCCAGTAGTTGAGTACGCTGCCGTGCGCGAACCGGCGTTCGACCTCGCGCGGATGCACGCCACCGCGCCGCGCCCGCACGAACGCGAGGATCTCGGCCGCACGCTGCCGCGTCTTCGCGTCCCACACGCGGCGCGGCTGTCGCGGATGCATCAGCGCCAGGTGCTCGCGCGGCAGGAAGCCGTAGTTGACCAGGCAGTCCTCCTCGACGTCGAGCCGCGGATACCGCCGCTCAAGATCACCGGCGCGATAGCCGATCACGCGGTGGCGCAGCGTCAGGTCCTGCGCCCGCGCCGGCGCACGGATCGGATCGGCCTGCACGAAGCCCAGTCGTCGAATCGCCCGCTGCAGCGTGGTCGGCTTGAACAGCGTGCGGGCGACGGCATAACGGCGCAGCGCGTCGAGGTCGGGCGTGGGCATGCGGGGTCGGCTCGACCGTGCAGGACAGGGTCGAGCCAGTATGGCGCGTCCGCCGCGCCGCGACTCAGGGCGACGTCGCCTGTGCCCAGGCCCAGGCGTAGGTGTCGGCGAACTCCTGCACCTGCGCATCGCGCGAGGACCCGATGCCGTGCCCCTGCGCCGTGTCGACACGCAACAGCACGTCGCGCCGGTCGCCGAACTTCGCGCTGGCGCGCGCGGCAAACTTCGCCGCCATCCACGGCACCACGCGGGTGTCGTTCATGCCGACGGTCACCAGCGTGTCGGGGAGGTCCTTCGCGGTGTCGAGCATCACGTAGGCGTCCTGCGCGAGCAGCGCCTCGAACCCTTCTCGCGTGCGCGGGTCGCCCATTTCGGCGAACTGGTTCGGGCCGTTGGGTGCGGCCGCCAGACGGATCGGGTTGAGGATGGCGACGCGCGGAATCAGGCCGGTGAACAGATCCGCATGCTTCATTGCGGTCGGTGGCGCCAGCAGGCCGCCGGCGCTCGTGCCCATCACCAGGGTGGTCGCCGGCGTCGCCACGCCCAGTGCCTGGGCGCGTTGCGCGCACGCGGCGAGGTCGTCGTGGGCGTTCGGCTTGTTGGCCGCGCGCCCGGCCTCGTGCCAGGCCCGGCCGCGCTCGCCACCGCCGCGTGTGCCGCAGAACACGAACACGCCGCCCCGCTCCACCCAGGGCGTGAACAAGGGCCAGCTGAAGGGCGTGGTGGTCAGCACGCCGTAGCTGCCGTAGCCCTCGACGAGCGTGGGCGCGGGTCCGTTCGCACCGGGCTTGCGCAGGATCACCATCGGCACGCCGGTGCCGTCCCGGCTGCGCGCCTCCTCGCGCGTGGCGACAAACGCCTGCGCGGGCGCCCAGGTGGTCGAGTCGAGATCCAGCGACTCGATCCGTCCGCCCGTTGCACGGAAGCTGCGGCCGGTGGTCGTCCAGCCGCGCAGGCCGAAGACCAGCGAACGCCCGTCGGTGTCGACCGACGGCGATGTGAGCTCGCTCTCGAACGGCAGCGCGACGGTGCGCGGCGTGCCGTGTCCCCCTTCGAGGAACATCAGCTGCGAGACGCCATCGCGCGTGGCGGTGACGTAGATCCCATCGCGCGTGGCGAACACGCCTGAGAGGTTGGCTTCGCCGGCCGGCAGCACGGTTTCGTTCGGCCCCGGTCCGTCCGCGCCGACCCGCCGCCGTTGCAGCAGGCCATTGGATGCTTCACGCGTGCTGATGGAGTAGACGAAGTCCCCGGACAGCGCGTCGGCGCTGATCTGGTCGCTGTAATCCGCCAGCACCCGCCAGTGTGGCTGACCCGCGCGCAGGTCCGCCAGCGTCGTCACGAAGACGCGAGCGTCGGCACGCGCGCCGTAGCCGTGTCCGAACACCAGTGCGTCGCGTCCGTTGCCGGCGATGACCGGAAACTCCTGCGATTCGAACGCCGGGCCGCCTTCGAAACGCGACCCCAGCGCGATGCGCTCGACCGGCTTGGGCCCATCGAGCGAGACGACGACCGCCTGCATGTCCAGCAGCGGGTCGCCACCATCGTCGGCCGCATGCACCGCCCGGGTGTAGCTGACGAGGTCGGGCGCAAGCCAGCTCAGGCCGAAGTCACCGAAGGTCTGGCCGTCCATCCGGTGGCGCAACGCGCCGGTCTGCGCATCGAGGATCTCAAAGCGGCCGAGTTCACCGCCGCCCTCACCGACCATCACCGCGACCTGGCTGCCGTCGGGGGAAGGCGAAAAGCTGGCGATCGCGCGTGTCTTGCCGTCGCTGCCCGCCGGATCGACGAGCATCCGGTCTCGCCCGTCGGGGTCGCGCACGAACAACTTCGGCACCTCGGCGTCGGGATCGCGCCGCAGATAGAACAGACGGCCGCCGGCCGACTGGATGCTGTAGATCACGCGCGTCCGGCTTGCGGTGTCGAGCATCGTCGCGAACGCCTCGCGCTCGGGCAACGCGTCGAGCCGGTGCCGGGTCGCCTCGCCCGCCGCCGTCATCCATGCCTGCAACCGGTCGCGCTGTGCCGGATCCTCCATCCAGCGGTAGGGATCGTCGATGCGGTGGCCGAACACCGTTTCCTCGAACGGTACCGCCGGTGCGGGCGGTAGTCTGGCGGGACCTTCCGCGGCATGGGCCAGCCCCAGCAGGCACAAGGGGATGCAGGCGAGGCTCGACTTCATGCAAGGCTCCAGCGGCACCGGGATCGGGCCTGATCCACACACAACGCCGGACACGCCGCCAGCCGGACACCGGCAGGCCGTGCGGCACCGGCGCGCTGCGCGCGGTCGTTGCAACCGGTCGACACTTGACGCCGCCCGAACACACGCAGGCGCAGCGTCGGGCCCATGCAGCGCGCGCCGCGGCCACAGGACATCGCCATGCTCCGGGACAAGACCTCCAACGCGATCGTCGCCGTCGGCGATCTCGAACGCGCGCGTCGCTTCTACGGCGAGACCCTGGGACTCGAATCCGGGGACCAGGACATGGACGGCGTGCTGGGCTACCGCACCGGCGACAGCTGGCTGGTGGTCTACCGCTCCGACAATCCGCGCCCGGGCACCGGCAATGCGGTGGCGTGGAGCGGTGGGGGCGATGTCGACGCGATCGCCGACATGCTGCGCGGCAAGGGCGTGACCCTGGAGGAATATCCGGACATGGACATGCAGATCGACCGCGGCGTGCACCGCTCGGGCAACTTCGCCGGCATCTGGTTCAAGGATCCCGACGGCAACCTGTTGCACGTCAACAGCCTGTAGGGCGCACGCACGCCGGGCCGATCAGGGACGCCGGGGCAACGTGCACGAATCCGGCAGCAGCACGCATTCGAAAAAGGCAAAGCGCGCCTATGCTGCACACACGCGAACCTGCGCCGATCTGCGGACACACACAGACACATGCTCCGATCAAAGCTCTTCCCCCTGGTACTCCTGTCCGGATGTCTGCTGGCTGCATGCGGCAAGCCGCCGCCCTACACCGGCGGTGACATCGCCGACCTGCAACGCATCGAGGTCACGACCGGCACGGGTCCACCCGCCGCGACCGGCGACATGGTGACCGTTCATTACACGGGCTGGCTTTACGACCAGGCGGCCGCCGACGGGCGCGGTGTGCAGTTCGACAGCTCGCGCGACCGTGGTCAGCCCTTCGTGTTCGAACTCGGCGCCGGTCGCGTCATCCGCGGCTGGGACGAAGGCGTCGCCGGCATGCAACCCGGCGGCACGCGTGAACTCCGCATCCCGGCCTGGCTCGGTTACGGCGACCGCGGCGCAGGCGGCGTGATTCCGCCGGGTGCATCGCTGGTGTTCGAGGTGGAGTTGCTGGACGTGCGCAGATAGCGGCGTCGGGAGCGCCCGCGCCGTCGCTTCGGGAGGACTGCAAGCCTGGTGGCCGAGGCCGCCCCATCAGAACGGCTCGGCTGGCGACATACCGTGCGGCCCAGGGCAGCATCCATGTCCCGACATGCGCGTCTCCGGGTGACGCGTCCACGTTGCCTGGGACGGCCCGCCTCTGCTTCGCGCCTGCCTATGGACGCGGTTGTGGTGCGACGGCCCGCGTGGGCCGGACGCTCACGTGGGCTGCACTGCCACCGGCGCCGCAAAGCGCGGGCCGAGCGTGGCGGGGGCGTCGACCGCGTCATCGAAGTCGTGTGCGCTTCCGGTCGACGTCGCCTCGTCCTGGAACTCACCGACGATGCGGACGATCTCGTCCTCGACCGCGAGGAACGCGTCGAGCACGTCCGGGTCGAAATGCGTGCCGCGCAGCTCGCGCATCATCGCGATCGCCTGGGCGTGCGGGAACGCCGGCTTGTAGCAACGCCGGTTGACCAGCGCATCGTAGACGTCCGCCACGGCCATGATCCTGCCCGAGAGAGGGATCGCGGCGCCGGCAAGGCCGGCCGGATATCCGGTGCCGTCCCATTTCTCGTGGTGCGTGGCCGCGATCTCGGCTGCGACCGACAGGAAGTTGTCGCCCTCGATGTGCCGCGAGGTGCTGAGGATGATGGTCCGCCCGAATTCGGCATGACGGCGCATCTGCACCCACTCGTCGCCGGTCAGCGGACCGGGCTTGAGCAGGATGTGGTCGGGCACGCCGACCTTGCCGATGTCGTGCAGCGGCGCGGACAGGAACAGCAGTTCGATGTAGGCCTCGGTCAGCAGGTCGGCATGGTGACCCGCCTCGCGCAGCTGGCCGGCGATCGCGCGCACGTAGTGCTGCGTGCGCTTGATGTGGGCGCCGGTCTCGGGGTCGCGCGTCTCGGCCACCGCCGACATCGATTCGATGGTGACCTGCCGCGCGTTCTCGAGCTGGCGGCGCCAGCGCCGCGCGTGCTGCTGCTGCATGACGAAACGGATCGCGACCGCGGTCAGCAGCACGCCGGCGGTCACCAAAACCGGCGCGGCGACGGGCAACACCAGGCCGGCGTACGCGAACGCCGCCACCGCCAGGGCTGCCTGCGCGGCCATCGCGGTGGCCGACGCCAGGGCGAGGCTCCACAGGCCACGCCCGGCGAGCAGCATCCCACCCTGCAGCAATGCGATCAGCAGGCCCAGCACCAGCGCCGCGCCCGTGCCCCATTCGGGCGCCCGCAGCACCCGATCGTCGAGCATGTTCTGGATCAGCGCGGTATGCACCCTGGAGCCGGCGAATCCCGCACCGGTCGCGGTGAGATGCCGGTCGCCCAGGCCCACCGCCGACGATCCGATGACCACGACCTTGCCGCGCAAGGCATCGGGCGACTGCCGACCCGCGAGCACGTCCACCGCCGGCACGCTCGCGTAGTGCGCAGGTGCGCCCTCGAAGCGCAGCAGCGCATGGCCCCGGCGGTCGACCGGCACCCGGTGCGATCCGATGACCAGCGACGCGCCATCGCGGCCGCTGACGATCTCCCCCGACGCGACACCCAGCGCCCGCATCGTCGTCGCCAGGGCCAGGCTCGGCTGCAGCACGCCGCGATACTCCACCAGCAACGGCAGGCGCCGGAGCACCCCGTCGTCGTCGACACGCATGTTGACGAAGCCACTGACGCGCGTCTGCGCGGCGATCGGTCCGACGTTGTCGAGCACTCCGTGCGCGCGATCGAGCGCCAGTGCGTCGAGCGCGCCCTCGAAGCCGACGCCCGGCCGCGTCGGCGTGGTCTCGCCGGTGGCGTGGTCGAAGTAGAAGTAGCGCGCGCCGACCACGCCTCCCTGCGCCATCGCATGGCCGAGGTAGCCGTCGTTGTCCAGCAGGCCGTCGGGAACGCCGCTGATGGCGACCTCGATACCGAAGTCCTGCTGGAAGGTCCTGCGGATGTCGGCCAGCGAGACCCGGTCGGCCTCGGGCAGCAGCACGTCCAGCGCGACGGCCCGGGGCTGCGCGGCCGCGATGCGTTCGACCAGGCCGGCCAGGCGATAGCGCGGCCACGGCCACTGCCCGACCGCGGCCAGGCTGACGTCGTCGATGTCGACGACGACCGTATCGGGCGCCGCGCTGGCGCCCGCGGTCGCACGCAGCAGCGTGTCGAGCACGGCGTCGTCGAGACGCTCGACCGGCGCGGCGCGCAGCAGCCCGGCGATGCCGATCACCGCGGCGAGCAGCAGCCCGACGGCCAGCACCAGCAGGTCCTGCCGGCGGGTCTGTCCGACCGCGAGCCCGGGCGGCTGCGCGCGCGCGTCTACTCGGCGCACGTGCCCTGCCCGGTGCGTGCCGTCGCTCGCGTGCACACGTGCATCAGAGGATCTGGATTTCCGCGCGGCGGTTGCGCGGCTCGGGTTTGCCGGGCGGCGTGGGCACCAGCGGCGACTTGTCGCCGAACCAGTCCAGCTGCA
>ENA-UOWK01000379-UOWK01000379.1-bioreactor-metagenome-genome-assembly--contig:-NODE-379-length-29781-cov-17.597120_pt1 | contig 29781 bp, 22 predicted proteins | sample MGYA00238157_ERZ761612 | MGnify/ENA primary metagenome ERZ761612 (study PRJEB28901, sample SAMN06268035) | bioreactor metagenome | isolation source: Joint BioEnergy Institute, California, USA... | reverse complement strand
AGGATGCCGATGATCGGGATGCCGCTGCGCAGCGCCAGCTCCATGACCTTGATGATCTTCTCGCCGGCGACCTCGCCGAGAGAGCCGCCGAAGGTCGTGAAGTCCTGCGAGTACACCGCGACGGTGCGACCGTGGATCGTGCCCGTGCCGGTCACGACGGAGTCGCCGTAGGGACGGGAGCGGTCCATGCCGAACGCGGTGGTGCGGTGCCGCACGTATTCGTCGAGCTCGACGAACGAACCGGGGTCGACGAGCAGCTCGATCCGCTGGCGGGCGGTGAGCTTCCCCTTCGCGCCCTGCTTGGTGCGGGCGGTCTCCTCGGCGGAGACGACGGCTTCTTCGTAGCGTGCACGCAGGTCGGCGATCTTGCCGGCGGTCGTGAACAGGTCGGGCTGATCGGTCACGCGTTCCACCCTAGCGAGCGCGCCCGCGGCGGCGTTGGATACCGGCGACAACGGCACGGCGGATCCGCTGTGGCATCCCTCAGAGCCCCGCCTGTCAACCCGCGGGGCCTGACCGTCGCCGCGCTCTAGGGTGGCGGCATGTCGATCCCCGAGAACGGTTACCCCCGCGCCGCCGCGGTCAGCCCGCGCCTCCACATCGCCCCGAGCGTCGACTCGACGAACAAGAAGCTCCTGACCGATGCGTTCGACGATCCCGAGGGGCATCCCCACCTCTCGGTCGTCCTCACCCGTGATCAGCGCGCGGGACGCGGTCGCCTCGACCGCACCTGGGTGACCCCGCCGGACTCCGCGCTCGCCGTCTCGGTGCTCCTCCGCGTCGAGGCGGTTCCGACGTCCGCCCGCGGATGGATCCCGCTCGTGGCGGGCGCGGCCATGACCTCCGCCGTCCGCGACCAGTTGGAGGGCCGCGAGGTCGGACTGAAGTGGCCGAACGACGTCCTCGTCGGAGGGCTCAAGATCTGCGGCATCCTCGCCGAGGTCATGCCCGGAGACCCCCACACGGTCGTCGTGGGTGCGGGTGTCAACACGCGGATGACCGCCGCCGAGCTCCCCGTCCCCACCGCGACGTCCTTCGCCGCCCTCGCCCGCACGGCCGACGAGGATCGCCTGCTGGCCGACTACCTGACGGGCCTCCGCGACGCCGTCGCGGCGCTCGCCGTCGGGGGGACGGTCGCGGATGCCGCGATGCAGGCGGTGCGCGAGGTGTGCACCACGCTCGGCTCGGACGTCTCGGTCTCGCTCCCGGACGGCTCGACCCTCATCGGCACGGCGCAGCGGATCGACGACGAGGGGCGCCTCGTCGTCGAGGCCGCCGGCGTGACGCACGTCGTCTCCGCAGGCGATGTCGTGCACGTCCGATGACCTCCGTCCGATGCGCTCCGGGCGCGTCGGCGCGGACCGGTGCGCCGGGCGCGTCATGATGGTGCCGTGAGCCAGCCGACCGCGTATCCGGGACGTCCCCGGACGCCTGCGCCCGGCACCGCCGCGCCCGAACTCGTCATCGCCCGGCTGCACCGCCACGCCCGTCGACTGGCCTGGTCCGCGCTCGTCCTCATCGCCACTGCCGGGGCGACCGGGTACTTGAGCGGGAACCTCCCCGAACCGTGGGAGGACTGGATGCTGTGGGGCGCCGCATCCGCCGTCATCCTCCTCTTCGTGGTCCTCCCGTACCTCCGCTGGCTCGCCCACACCTATACGGTCACGACCCGGCGCGTCATCGAGCGGGCCGGACTCCTCAACCGGCGTCGCACCGACATCCCGCACGCCCGGGGCTACACGATCTCGGAGCGCCGTGGTCCGTTGCAGCGGATGTGGGGGAGCGGCACGCTGACCCTCGCCAACGGCGTGGACGAGCCGCTCCGACTGATCGACATCCCCTCGGTCCGTCTCGTGCACGAGACGCTGTCGGACCAGGTCGAGGTCAGCCAGATCCTCGCCCACCGCGACTCCCACAGCATCCCGATCGCGGGTCTCGAAGACTGACCGTCTGCGACCGGGCACCGGTATGCGCGAGGATGGAGACGACAGGAGGAGCGGCATGGCACTGCAGGTCGGAATCGTCGGAGGCGGACAGCTCGCGCGGATGATGATCGCGCCCGCGGTGGAGATGGGCATCGACGTCCGGGTGCTCGCGGAGGAGCCCGGGATGTCGGCGGGACTCGCCGCCTCTGCCGTCGGCGACTACCGCGACCTCGAGACGGTCCTCGCCTTCGCGAAGGACGTCGACGTCATCACCTTCGATCACGAGCATGTGCCGCAGGACGTGCTCCGCGGTCTCGTCGCCGCCGGCGTCGCCGTGCACCCCGGCCCCGATGCGCTCGCCTTCGCGCAGGACAAGATCGACATGCGCACGAAGCTCGCCGAGCTGGGCATGCCGCAGCCCGAGTGGGCCGCGGTGGCGGATGCCGCATCCCTCGACGCCTTCATCGCCGAGCACGGCGGGCGCGCCGTCGTCAAGACCCCGCGCGGCGGGTACGACGGCAAGGGCGTGCGCGTCGTCGCCGACGCGGCCGACGCGGCCGATTGGCTGGATGCGCTGGAGGAGGGCGGGGCGCTCCTCGCCGAGGAGCTCGTCTCCTTCAGCCGTGAGCTCGCCCAGCAGGTCGCGCGGCGCCCGTCGGGCGACCTCATCGTCTACCCGGTCGTCGAGACCGTTCAGGAGGGCGGGGTGTGCGCCGAGGCGATCGCGCCGGCCCCCCACTCGGCGGGCCGACTCGCCGACGTCGCCGCCGAGATCGGCGAGGCGATCGCGACGGGCCTCGGGGTGACCGGGATGCTCGCGGTCGAGCTCTTCCAGACGGGCGACGAGCGGCTCCTCGTCAACGAACTCGCGATGCGTCCGCACAACAGCGGCCACTGGACGCAGGACGGATCCGTGACGAGCCAGTTCGAGCAGCACCTGCGCGCCGTCCTCGATCTGCCCCTGGGCGACACCGCGCTCCGCGCGCCGCACGCCGTGATGGTGAACATCCTCGGCGGACCGGCCGAGGGGACGCTCGGTGAGCGCCTGCCCGCCGCCCTCGAGGCGCATCCTGCCGCCAAGATCCACACCTACGGCAAGGACCCCCGTCCGGGCCGCAAGGTGGGGCACGTCAACGTCGCCGGCGACGATCTCGACACCGTCGTCTACGAGGCGCGAGCGGCAGCGGCCTACTTCCTCGATTGACCCGTGCCGTTCCGGGCTTCTCCAAGCTCTCCCGCCTAGCCTGGTCGAGTGAATCGCCCCCTCCACTCATCCTCCGCCCCTCTGATCGGCGTCGTGATGGGGTCCGACTCGGACTGGCGCATCATGTCCGACGCCTCGCAGATCCTGACGGACTTCGGCATCGCGCACGAAGTCGAGGTCGTCTCCGCCCACCGCACCCCCGACAAGCTGCTCCGCTACGGGCGTGAGGCGCGCGAGCGGGGTCTGCGGGCCATCATCGCGGGTGCGGGCGGCGCCGCTCACCTGCCCGGCATGCTCGCCTCGGTCACGACGCTCCCGGTGATCGGCGTCCCGGTGCAGCTCTCGACACTCGACGGCCTGGACTCGCTTCTCAGCATCGTCCAGATGCCCGCGGGCATCCCGGTGGCGACGGTCTCCATCAACGGCGCGAAGAACGCCGGACTTCTCGCTGTGCGGCTGCTGGGCGCCACGGACGCGGAGGTCGGCGACCGCGTCGCCGCCTACGCCCGGGACCTGGAGTCGCAGGTCGAGGAGAAGAACCGACGACTCAAGGATTCCCTGTGAGCCGGATCGCGACGGAGGTACTCCGATGAGCGTCATGAGCCCGCCGCGATCGACCTCGACTCCGACGCGCGGACGCTCCGTCGTCGAGGAGCGGCCGCTCCGTCACCCCGACGACTCGGCGCCCGCGATGATGTCGCGGCGCGCGTGGTGGCTCGTGGCATCCAATTTCCTGCTTCCCGGCTCGGCGCAGACCCTCGCCGGCAACCGACGCCTCGGTCGCGTCGGCCTCGTGGCGACGATCGTGATGTGGGTGCTGCTCGCGGCGGCCGTGCTGCTGGGGCTGATGTGGCGGTCGCTGCTGACGTCGATCGTGGCCTCGGCGTGGACGCTCACCGGAGCGCAGATCCTCCTCTGGGTCTACGCGGCGCTGTGGCTCATGCTCACGATCGACACGCTCCGCCTCGTCCGCCTGCCCCGTGTCCCCGGTCGGACCCGCGCTGCGGCGACGGTCGTGGCGCTCGTCCTGGCCCTCGTGCCCGCTTCCGCAGCCGCGTACACGGCGCAGTCGGTGATCGCGCCGCTGCGATCGGGCCTGTCGATCTTCGCGTCGGGCCCCAGCGTCCCCCCGTCGGACGGCTACTACAACTTCCTCCTCCTCGGCGCCGACAGCGGTCAGGGACGCGACTCCATGCGCTTCGACAGCATCTCGGTCGTCTCCGTGAACGCCGAATCGGGAGCCGTCACGATCTTCGGCATCCCGCGCGACCTGCGCCACGTGCCGTTCTCCGACGGCCCGATGCACGACCTCTACCCGAACGGGTTCGAGGGGCACGCGGGGCAGACCTGCGGATGGTCCTCGGGCATCAACCAGCTCATGAACGCCGTCGAGACGTGCCGCGATGATCGCGGGAAGAGCCTCTACCCGGATGCCGCGGCGCAGAACTCCACCCCAGCCGTCGAGGCGACGAAGGACGCCGCCGAGGGGATCCTCGGCATCAAGATCCCGTACCACGTCTTCATCGACATGCACGGCTTCGCCGACCTGGTCGACGCGCTCGGCGGAGTGACGATCACGGTCAAGGAACGCCTTCCCGAGGGGCCGGGTCCCCGGTACCACGACCAGCCCGCCGAGGAGTGGGCGACGGGCTGGATCGAGAAGGGGAAGCAGCACATGGACGGGCAGACGGCGCAGTGGTACGCACGCTCCCGTTACACGACGAGCGACTGGGACCGCATGCGCCGTCAGCGCGAACTTCAGACCGCGATCCTCGCCCAGGCCACCCCGTCGACCGTCGTGACCCGGTTCAGTGAGATCGTCGCGGCGGGCAAGAACCTCGTGCAGACCGACATTCCCGACTCGTTGCTGCCGTTCCTCGTCGACCTCGGCGCGAAGGCGAAGGATCAGAAGGTCCAGGACCTCGAGCTCACCCCGAAGGGCGTCAACATCGACCCCGACAACCCCACCTCCGCGGACTGGCAGAAGATCCGGGGGATGGCCGACGGACTCCTGCACCCGCCGACACCGGCACCGAGCACCGCGCCGTGACGGCCGAGAGGGATCACCGATGACGACCACGCTCCGCGTCGTGTTCGACCCGTCCGCCCCGGCGACCGGGCCGGACCTCGTCGTCGCCTCCCGTGAGCTCGCGGCGGGGCTCGTCGCCACAGCCCCCAGCGGGTGCGAGGTGCGCGCCATCGTCCCGAGCGACGCCGGCGACGACACGCTGGCGGATCAGGGGGTCGCCGCCGCCGACCGACTGCCCGTGGGATCGGCCGCGGCATCCGCTCTCTGGCGCCGCGGACTCCGGGCGGGAGCCGGTGACGGGCTCATCCACTCGGCGACCCTCGCGGCCCCGCTCGTCCGACACGACCGCGTCCACGATCACGATCAGACCGTCGTGACCCTCTGGGACGTGCGGCCGTGGGACGAGCCCGACGAGCTTCCGCGAGCGGATGCCGCCTGGTCCCGGGCCATGCTGCGCCGAGCTGTCCGCCACGCGGACGCCGTCGTGGTCCCCACGCACGAGCTCGCCCGTCGAGTGGCCGAGCTCGCCCCGCTCGGTGATCGCCTGCGGGTGATCGCGGGCGCGCCCTCGGACGATCTGCGCGTCCCCACGGATGAGGTCGGGCGTCGCCGCGAGCTGGACCTCCCCGACGGCTACGTCCTGCTCGCCGGCTCGGCAGCGGCATCCGATCGGCTCCGGACGGGGCTCGAGGCGGTCGTGCGGTCCGGACGGGACACCGCCGTCGTCGTCATCGACGCGCCCGAAGGGGAGGGGCCCGCGATCGCCGAGCTCGCCGCTGCGGCCGGATTGCCCGAACGACGCCTGCACGTGCGAGGTCACCTCGGAGCGCCCGACCGTGCCGCCGTGATGGCCGGCGCCGTCGCATACCTCGCCCCCGCGGATTCGCGCGCGTTCCCGTGGCGGACGCTCGACGCCCTCCGACTGGGTCTCCCGATCGTCGCGGCCGAGAGTGCGACCCACCGAGAGCTTCTGCTCGACGGGGCGACCTTCGCCGCCGGCGATCCGGGCTCGCTGGGGGACGAACTCGCCGCCACGCTGTCGTCCACGTCGACGGTCGAGCGGCTCGCCGTCCTGGCAGCCGATCGGGGTCGCGCGTTCAGCTGGGCGGGCGCGGCGGAACGCGTCTGGCAACTCCACGCCGAACTCTGACGTCGGCTGTGAACGCCGTGGCAGCGGCGTGTCGCACGAGACAACTTCCGTCTCGACTGGTATCACGGCGTGACTTCAGTAACACTGTTCACATGCGCCTCACATCTTCCGTGCCCCGACACCCCCTTCGGCGCATGGCGATGGTGTTGGCGACCGTGCTGTCGCTCAGCGTCCTCATGGCCGTCGTCCCCACGACGGCGGCTCAGGCGGCCGATCCCCGCCTCCCCTCGTCGATCACCGACGGCGGCTTCATCATCAGCGACGCGGAGTTCTTCAACGGAGGATCGATGACCGCCGCGCAGGCGCAGTCGTTCCTCGAGAAGCGCGTCCCCTCGTGCAAGGCGACCTCAGGGCCGACCTGCCTGCGGAACTTCACCGCCGACCTGCAGCCGAAGTCGAAGGACGCCTACTGCAACGCGGTCGCGGCGAAGACGAAGGTCCGCGCCTCGGAGATCATCGCCACCATCGGCAAGGCGTGCAACATCAGCCCGAAGGTGATCCTGGTGATGCTCCAGAAGGAGCAGGGCCTCGTCACCTCCACCAAGCCCACCGAGTGGAGCTACCGCGCCGCGATGGGCATGAACTGCCCCGACACGGCGCCGTGCAGCGCGGCATCCGCCGGGTTCGTCAACCAGGTCTACCTCGGTGCCCGCCAGCAGCAGGTCTACGCGAAGAACCCCGGGTCGTACAGCTACCGCAAGGGGCAGGTGAACTCGATCAAGTGGCACCCCAACAGTGCGTGCGGCAGCTCCAAGGTGCTCATCAAGAACCAGGCCACGGCGAACCTGTACATCTACACGCCGTACCGCCCCAACATGGCGGCGCTCGCCGCCGGGTACGCGCAGGGCGACTCGTGCTCGAGCTACGGCAACCGCAACTTCTACAACTACTACGTGCAGTGGTTCGCCCCCGAGGTGTCGAAGAACCCCGGCGGAGCCGCGGCACTCGTCAAGGCGTGCACCGCGCCGGCGGCCGCCGACGTCCTCCCGGCATCGGGCCCCGCCACGGTCACGACCGCGACCACGGGGCGCACTGCCCCGGTCAGCGGCTGCACCACCGGCGCGACCTCGCTCAAGGCCTCAGCGAAGGTGACCCTCACGGGCACCTACGGCTCGTGGGCGCGGGTGACGAGCGGATCCACCTCCCTGTGGGTCGCGAAGTCCGCCCTGTCGACGCCGGCGCCCGCCGGAGGCGCGTGTGCGGTCCCCGCCGAGTCGAGCGTGACGAAGGCGACCGGCACGATCACGGTCGTCACCGACAGCCTCAATGCCCGTAAGGCCCCCTCGACGCAGTGCCAGACCGGCGTGCGTGCGATCACCCGGGGGCAGACTTACCAGCGCACCGGTGTGTACGGCGTCTGGTGGCGCATCCAGGTCTCGGGAGCCACCTACTGGTCCCACAGCGACTACATGACCGTCAAGAATGATGCCCCTCCGGCGTCGACGATGTATCTGGCGACGACGACGAACATGACGCCGTCGGTCTCGTCGACGGCGATCCAGGCGACGCTCCGCAAGGGCACGACCGTCAAGGCGCTGACGGTGTCGGGTGACCGTACCCAGGTCACCGTCGACGGCATGACGGGCTGGGTGTACTCGTCGAAGCTCTCGGTCGGGAACCCCGGCGGGGCGTCCGGCCAGGATCGGCAGAGCATCGCGGCGACGCCGCTTCGTGCGACGGCATCCGCCTCGGGGAAGGTCCTGACGACGCTGAAGGCGGGCACGAAGGTCACCGTCTACGACACCTTCGGTGCGTGGCGCGCGGTGACCGCCGGCACGGCGAAGGGCTGGATGCGGGACTCCGAGCTCGGCGCGGTCACGCCGGTCGTGACCACGAAGTACCTCTCGGCGCCCGACAATGTGGCCTCGACGGCCACGTCGACGGTGATCGTGGCGACACTCCGAAAGGGCGCGGCGGTCAAGGCTTCGTCGGTCTCGGGGAACCGCACGCGGGTGACGGTCGACGGGATCACGGGCTGGGTCACCTCGTCGAAGCTGGTGGCGAAGAACCCGGGCGCCGCGGCCGCTCAGAGCAAGCAGAGCATCGCGGCCACGCCGCTTCGTGCGACGGCATCCGCCTCGGGCAAGGTCCTGACGACGCTGAAGGCGGGCACGAAGGTCTCCGTCTACGACGCGTACGGGCAGTGGCGTGCCGTCACCGCAGGCACGACCAAGGGGTGGATGCGGGACTCCGAGCTCGGCGCGATCGCTCCGGCAGTGAAGACGATGTACCTGGCGACCACGACGAACATGACGCCGTCGGTATCGTCGGCGACGATCCAGGCGACGCTCCGCAAGGGGACGACCGTCAAGGCTCTGTCTGTCTCGGGTGATCGCTCGAAGATCACCGTCGACGGGATGACGGGCTGGGTGTTCACGTCGAAGCTGTCGGCGAAGAACCCGGGGGCGGTCTCCGGTCAGAGCAAGCAGAGCATCGCGGCCACGCCGCTTCGTGCGACGGCATCCGCCTCGGGCAAGGTCCTGACGACGCTGAAGGCGGGCACGAAGGTCACCGTCTACGACACCTTCGGTGCGTGGCGCGCGGTCACCGCCGGCACGACGAAGGGCTGGATGCGGGACTCCGAGCTGAAGGCGGTGTCGTCGACGCCGGCGGCGGTCGTGAAGACGACCACGGCCGCTCTCAACTTCCGGGCGACCCCGTCGGCGTCCGGAACCAAGATCAGCGTCATCCCGAAGGGGACGAAACTGACCGTGACCGGCACCTCGGGTGTCTGGCGCAAGGTCACCTACCAGGGCAGGACGGGCTGGGTGAGCGGCGACTTCCTGCGCTGATGATCCGAGGGTGCTCAGGAACCGTCGGATAGGATGATCGACGGCCTGAACGGCATCCGCCGCTCCGCGGTACCCGCCTTCGCAAGGAACCCCGTGACACAGATCGATTACAGCGCCTTCGACACGCCCGGACGTGGTCGCGGACTCCTCGACGTCTTCGAGTACCGCTACCTGCTTCGGCTGCTGATCGGGAAGAGCACGGCGCTCCGCTACCGCAATTCCGTCCTCGGATGGTTCTGGTCGTATGTCCGACCGACGGTGCAGTTCCTCGTCTACTACATCGTCATCGGCGAGATCCTCCAGGTCCACAAGAACGTCCCTGCCTTCCCGCTGTACCTGTTCAGCGGGCTCGTGCTCGTGAACCTGTTCAACGAGACCCTCGGGGCCGCGACGCAGTCGATCGTGAGCAATCGCGCCCTGGTGCGCAAGATCTACCTCCCGCGCGAGCTCTTCCCGCTGGCGGCGATCATCGGCGCCTTCACGCACTTCCTCCCGCAGCTGGCCGTGCTCATCATCGTGAGCCTCCTGTTCGGATGGCTGCCGAGCTTCGCCGCCGTCGGGCTGGTCCTGCTCGGCATGCTGCTCGTCCTCCTCTTCGTGACCGGTCTCGGCCTCTTCTTCGCGGCGGTGAACGTCCGCTTCCGCGATGCGAGCAACACGGTCGACATCATCCGGACGATCGCGACGTGGTCCGTGCCCGTCCTCTACACGTGGGCGATGGTCTACCACCGGACCGAGAACTTCCGCTGGCTCTTCCACGTCTGGCTGTCCAACCCGCTCGCCGTCGCGGTGGAGATGTTCCACCACGCGTTCTGGGGGGCGCTCCCCGTCGTGAACGCCGCATCGCCGGTGCCCGACAACCTCGGGTGGCCGCCGCAGTTCGAGTGGCATGTCGTGGCCTCCGTCGGTGTCATCCTCGTGACGCTGTTCGCCGGTCAGTTCGTCTTCCGTCGCGCCGAGCGCACTTTCGCCCAGGACCTGTGATGTCGACTCGTAACGCCACCGAAGCTCAGCCCCGCATCATCGTCGAGCACGTCTCGAAGTGGTTCAACAAGCGCTCCGCGCGGTCGCTGAAGGACGCTTTCATCGGCGTCGTCAAGCGGCAGTCGACGCGCTCGCGCCAGTTCCAGGCACTGAACGACATCTCCTTCCAGATCGGGGAGGGCGAGTCCGTCGCAATCATGGGCCTCAACGGCTCGGGCAAGTCCACGACTCTGAAGCTCGTCTCCGGAGTCCTCGAGCCCGACGAAGGCCGCGTGTTCACGCGCGGACGTGTCGCCGGTCTCATCGAGGTCGGCGCCGGCTTCCACCCCGACCTCACGGGCCGCGAGAACGTCTTCCTGAACGCCGCCATCCTCGGGATGACCGAGAAGGAGACGAAGGAGCGCTACGACGAGATCGTCGAGTTCAGCGGCATCGGCGACTTCATCGAGCAGGAGGTCAAGCACTACTCCTCCGGCATGTTCATGCGCCTGGCCTTCAGCGTCGCGATCCACGTGGAGCTCGACGTCCTCCTCGTCGATGAGGTGCTGTCCGTCGGTGACGCGCCCTTCCGGGCGAAGTGCGAGGCGAAGCTGCGCGAACTGGCCGACCAGGGCGTCACGATGATGATCGTCAGTCACAGCAAGAACATCGTGAAGAACCTGTGCTCGCGCGGCGTCGTCATCCGCAAGGGCAACGTCGTGTTCGACGGTCCCATCGACGACGCCTTCGCCGAACTCGAACGGGGCTGATCCGCCGCGCGACCGTCCGGCTCAGCCGAGGAGGTCGCGCAGCGAGTCGCGCCATTCGCGCGGCGCGAAACCGGTGGCCTCGATCTTCGCGAGATCGAGCACCGACCAGCGCGGCCGCGGCGCCACGGGCCCCGTCGCCGAGGCGAAGTACTCGTCGGTGCTGACACCGGTGACCCGGTCGCGATCGTGTCCCGTGAGCTCGAACACCTCGCCCGCGATCTCGGCCCACGAGGCGGGACCTCCCGCGCCCGTCAGGTTGTAGGTGCCGAACGGGGCGCCGGTCTCGACCAGGTGTCGGATGCCGCGGGCGATGTCGTCGGTGAAGGTCAGACGTCCGATCTGGTCGTCGACGACTGAGGGTGCGACGCCTCGCTCGGCGAGGGTCGCCATCGTGCGCACGAAGTTCTTGCCTTCGCCGATGACCCAGGACGTCCGGATGACGTAGTGGCGGGGGACGGTCGCGACGATGGCATCGGCTGCGGCCTTGGTCTGCCCGTACACGCCCAGGGGAGCGACCGGCGCGTCCTCGGCATAGGGGGCATCCGCTGCGCCGTCGAAGACGTAGTCGCTCGAGACGTGCACGAGCGTGATGCCGTTGTCGGTCGCGATCCGCGCGAGCTGCGAAACGGCGGAGACATTGCCCGCCCAGGCGCCGGCGCGATCGGTCTCGGCGGCGTCGACGGCCGTATAGGCGGCGGCGTTGACGATCGTGCCGTAGTCGCGCCACCGGCGTGCGTGGGAGAGGTCGCCCGTCAGGTCGAGCTCGGCTCGACCGGCGAAGTCGACGCTCGGGTCGCCGTCGTACGCGGCGCGCAGCGCGAGTCCGAGCTGACCGTTGGCGCCGACGACGAGCGTCTTCTTCGGCGGGATCGGGACGACGTCGGACAGCCGCGGGTGGGCCAGGTCCTTCGCGGAGATCTCCACCTCCGCCAGGGGAATCGGCCAGTCGATCGCCGCGGTCTCGTCGGCGAGGTTGAGGAACGAGTAGGACGCCTCCGGCGACCAGTGGTCGTTCACGAGGTACGTGTAGGCGGTGTCGGGCTCGAGGGTCTGGTACGAGTTGCCGACGCCGCGGGGGACGAAGATCGCCCGCGAGGGGTCGAGCTCGGCCGTGAACACGGTGCCGAAGGTGGGTCCCTCGCGCAGATCGACCCATGCTCCGAAGATGCGGCCGGTCGCGACGGAGACCCACTTGTCCCACGGTTCGGCATGGATGCCGCGGGTCGTCCCCACGGCGTCGTTGAATGAGATGTTGTTCTGCACGGGACCGAAGTCGGCGAGGCCGGCGGCGGTCATCTTCTCGCGCTGCCAGTTCTCCTTGAACCACCCGCGGCTGTCGCCGTGCACGGGAAGATCCCACAGGACGAGCCCGGGGATGCCGGTCTCGACGGGCGCGAGCGCTTTACCGAAATCCGTCACGCTCACTGACCCTTGCTGGCGTAGAAGGCCTCGACGCCGTCCTTGGCGGGCGCCCACCACGCCTCGTTCGCCCGGTACCAGTCGATCGTGGCGGCAAGACCCGCCTCGAAGTCGCGGTAGGTGGGCGACCAGCCGAGCTCGGTGCGGAGCTTGGTGGAGTCGATCGCGTAGCGGAGGTCGTGGCCGGCGCGGTCGGTGACGTGGTCGTACGCGTCGGGGGAGTGGCCCATGAGCTCGAGGATGAGTTCGACGACGGTCTTGTTGTCCTTCTCGCCGTCGGCGCCGATGAGGTAGGTCTCGCCGATCTCACCCTTGTCGAGGATGGTCAGCACGGCGGAGGAGTGATCGTCGGCATGGATCCAGTCGCGGACGTTCTCGCCCTTGCCGTAGAGCTTGGGACGGATGCCGCGCAGCACGTTCGTGATCTGTCGCGGGATGAACTTCTCGACGTGCTGGTACGGCCCGTAGTTGTTCGAGCAGTTGCTGATCGTCGCCCGGACCCCGAACGAGCGGACCCAGGCGCGCACGAGAAGGTCGCTGCCGGCCTTGGTGGACGAGTACGGCGACGACGGGTTGTACGGGGTGTGCTCCGTGAACCGCGCCGGGTCGTCGAGCTCGAGGTCGCCGTAGACCTCGTCGGTGGAGATGTGGTGCAGCCGGGTGTCGTGGCGACGAGCGGCCTCGAGCAGCGTGTACGTGCCGATGATGTTGGTGTCCAGGAACGGACGGGGATCGTGCAGCGAATTGTCGTTGTGGGACTCCGCGGCGTAGTGGACGACGGCATCCGCCTTCTCGAACAGTCCGTCCACGAGCTCGGCGTCGGCGATGTCACCGACGACCAGGTCGACCCGATCCTCGGGGAGCCCGGCCAGCGACGCCTCATTGCCGGCGTAGGTGAGCTTGTCGAGCACCGTCACGGTGTGATCGGTGTGCGCGACGACGTGGTGGACGAAGTTGGACCCGATGAAACCGGCGCCCCCGGTCACGAGAAGGTGTGCCATGGTCAGAAGCCCCTGTTCAGGATGTCGAGGAGATACGTGCCGTATCCGGATTTGACGAGTTTCTCGGCACGGGCGCGGAGCTCGTCGTCGGTGAGGAATCCCTGCCGCCACGCGACCTCTTCGGGCACCCCGATCTTCAGCCCCGTGCGGCGCTCCATCGTGCGGACGTACTCACCGGCATCCAGCATCTGATCGAACGTCCCCGTGTCGAGCCAGGCCGTGCCTCGCGGGAGCACCTGGACCTGCAGCTTGCCCGCGGCCAGGTAGGCGCTGTTGATGTCGGTGATCTCGTACTCGCCGCGCGGCGAGGGCTTCAGGTCCCTCGCGATCTGCACCACGTCGTTGTCGTAGAAGTAGAGCCCGGGCACCGCGTAGTTCGACTTCGGCTCCGCCGGCTTCTCCTCCAGTGAGATCGCGCGGCCGTCCTCGTCGAACTCGACCACGCCGTACGCCTGGGGCTCGCCCACGTAGTACGCGAACACCGCACCTCCGTCGACGTCGTCGAACCGGGCCAACTGCGATCCGAGGCCCGGACCGTAGAGCAGGTTGTCGCCCAGGACGAGCGCGACCTTGTCGTCGCCGATGTGGTCCGCGCCGATCGTGAACGCCTGGGCCAGCCCGTCCGGCGACGGTTGCTGAGCGAACGACAGCCGCACCCCGAACTGCGACCCGTCCCCCAGGAGGCGCTCGAAATGCTCCGCGTCGTGCGGCGTCGTGATGATGAGGATGTCGCGGATGCCGGCCAGCATCAACGTCGACAGCGGGTAGTAGATCATCGGCTTGTCGTACACCGGGATCAGCTGCTTCGACACGCCCAATGTGATCGGGTGCAGTCGCGTCCCCGAGCCCCCCGCGAGAATGATGCCCTTCATGGCACCCATCGTCCCATAGGGACACGGAGAACCCGGACGGCGAATCCTGGTCGGCGGCGGACCCGCCCCTAAAATGAACGGGTGATCAAGGTCTCCGTCGTCGTGCCCACGTACAAGACGTCCGTCGAGGGCCTCGCCCGACTCGTCGGCTCGCTCGAGCGGCAGACGATGCCGGCGTCGGAGTTCGAGGTGATCTTCGTCGACGACGGCTCCCCGGACGACACCCTGCAGCGCTTGCGGAAGCTCGCGGAGACGCACAGCAACGTCCGGGTCGAGGCGATCGAGAACTCCGGCTGGCCTTCCAAGCCCCGCAACGTCGGGATCGAGCTGGCCCAGGGCGAGTACATCGCGTTCATGGACCACGACGACGAGCTGTACCCGGACGCGCTCCGAGCGGCATACGAGTTCGGAGTCGCGAACAACGCCGACGCCGTCAACGGCAAGGAGGCGCGGACGACGTCGGCGTCGTGGGGGATGGGCACGTACGACGAGGACCGGCCGCAGTCCATCGGCCGGACGGACGTGCACCCGCTGATCCCGATGAACCCGCACAAGATGTACCGTCGCGCATTCCTCAACGAACACGGCATCCGGTTCATCGAGGGTGCCCGTGTGCTGTGGGAGGACATCTTCTTCAACGTCCTGGTCTCCCGCCACGCCCGCGTGATCTCGACGCTGACCTCCGTCCCCTACTACCACTGGGTGACGACCAAGGGGAGCGGGTCCTCGACCTTCGTCAAGCACGGCGAGGACTTCTGGCGGTGGCTGCCGCGGGTCTGCCAATCGATCATCGACGAGCTCCCCGGCGAGGAGAACCGCCTGCAGCGCGAGCAGCTCGAGCTGCACCAGTACGGCAACCGTCTCGTGGGCGTCTTCGATTCCAAGTACGTCACGCGCACGCCCAAGCAGCGGCGCTTCATGTTCGAGCAGGCGCAGAAGCTGCAGCGGGACTTCGACTTCGCGCGTCTCGAGGGACGCATGAACTCCTCCAAGCGGGTGCGCGCGGAGCTCCTCCGCGCCGATCGCCAGGACCTTCTCGAGGAGATCTGCGTCTCCGACGCCGCCGTTCCCGGGTGGGCGCGTGCGACCACGGTGGAATGGCGGGGCGGCATCCTGCACGTCTCGAGCGACGTGACCTGGGCGGACTCCAAGGGGACCGTCCCCGCTCTGGTGAGGGACGGCGACCGGATCCGCAAGGGACTCCCGACCGAGGTCCGCGACCTCGTGAGCGCCGAGGCGACCGACATGACGGCCGACGTCGACGGGATCACCGTCTCGGGGCTCGTGCGCTCGCGTCGTTCGCGCATCGCCTGGGCGCTGCCGCTCGAGAGCGACGTGCGCGTCGAGGACCTTCCCGACGGCACCGTCCGCGTCTCGGCGACCGCGTCGTTCACCGTCGACCCCGCCGTGGCCGCCTCGGGCGCCCCGCTCGAGGAGGCCACGCACTGGGACCTCCACGTGCACGCTCGCTTCGGCAACAGCTCGACCGATCGTCCTCTGAAGTCGACGATCCCGGCCTCCGTCACGCTGACCGACGGCCGGCTGCACCTCGTCTACCCGAACGACAGCACGAACGCGACGATCATCCCCGGCGGCCAGCGTGAAGCGGTGCGGCGGTTGACGCCCGAGAGCGCCGCTCTCGTCGACGGCGACCTCGTGCTCGATCTCGCGGGTCGCCATGACGGCGCCGGCGAGGTGGAGACCGTCGTCGGCGTGTGGACCGCGGGTGCGTCCAAGCTCTCCGATCGCCCGGCTCGCCTGCGCATCGCCGACGGCGCGGCACAGCTCATCGTGCCCGGCGCCGGCGTCGGCACGATCGACGTCCGCGTCGGTGACCGCGCTCCGGGAGGGCCGGGCGCGTGGACCGTGCGTGCCGACAAGGACCGCCGCATCCTCGAGCGCAGCAGCCGACCGTCGACGGACTCGACCCCGGCGTCCAAGCCGGCGCCCGCCCCGACTCCGGCCCCGACCCTGCGCCGCACGGTGGGCCGCGTCCTCCGCCGGTTCGGACTCCGGTGAGGGCGTCCGTCGCTCAGGGCCTCGCAGGCCCGGTGACGTAGAATCGGCAAAATGCCTGAACAGACAGCCCGTGGCGGCGAACCGACACCCCACGCGCCGGTTCCTCACGTGACCGGGAGTGCGACCATCGACGGCGACGTCGCCGAGATCATCGGGCAGCCCCTCCCGTGGGACGATCTCGCGGGTAAAACGGTGCTCGTGACCGGCGCGGCCGGGATGATCCCCGCCTACGCCGTCTACACGCTCCTCGGTCTCAACGATGTGCGGGATGCCGGGATCACGGTCCTCGCCCTCGTCCGCGACGTCGACAGGGCCCGCCGTCAGTTCGCGGACGCCGCCGACCGCGAAGATCTCCTCTTCGTCCGCGGTGACGTCCGCCACGCGATCGAGATCGACCGCCCCGTCGACCTCGTCATCCACGGCGCGTCGCCGGCTCGGCCGTCGCTCCACGCCGCGAGCCCGGTCGACACCATCCGCGCCAACGTCACCGGCGCATTCGGGCTCCTCGACCTCTGCGTCGCGTCGCCGGGAGCGCGCTTCGTGCTGATGTCGTCCGCGGAGGTCTACGGCCAGCGGGTGTCCGACGGTTCGCTCGTCGCCGAGGACGAGTACGGCTCAGTCGACATCCTCAACCCGCGCGCCTCGTACACCGAAGGCAAGCGGGCCGCCGAGACGATCGCGGTGAGCTACCACGCGCAGCACGGCGTCCCCATCACGATCGCGCGCTTCGGCCACATCTACGGGCCCGGGATGGCCCTCGACGACGGACGCGTCCAGGCCGACTTCACCGCCGACGTGCTCGCGGGTCGGGACATCACGCTCAACAGCGACGGCAGTGCGCGGCGCACATACACGTACCTTGCCGACGCCGTCTCGGGGATGTTCGCTGCGATCCTCCAGGGCGAGGACACCGCCTACAACGTCTCCGACCGCGACGGCTTCATCAGCATCCGGGAACTGGCCGAGGCGTTCACCCGGGCACGGCCCGACAAGGACCTCACGGTGCGCTTCGCCGAGGGCGTCGACCACAGTCGCTACAACTCGGTGAAGGGTCAAGGGCTCGACGACACCCGCCTCCGCAGCCTCGGCTGGGCGCCCCACGTGGGACTCGGCCGCGGCCTGGACCGCACCATCGCATGGCACGAGGAGCGCGGAGAGGGGAACCGGTCGTGACCGACGCAGCTGTGCCCGCGGCATCCGTGGAACCCGTCGAGGCGGAGCAGGTCGTGCGACCGCGGCCGCCGTTCGACGTGACGGTCGACTCGCTGAGCTGGGAGCGCGCCAAGCTCACCATCCGCCTCAGCGTCGAGCAGGTCGGACCGTGGACCCCCCTCGAGCCCGAGTGGGGCGAGATCCCGCCGCCCGCCGTCGACTTCCGCCTCATCGACGGCAAGCGCCGCATCCCCGTGCCGTTCACGGAGGTGGCCCCCGGCTCGTTCGAGCTGCACGTCGACGTCCCGACGTTCCGCGACCGGCAGGCGATCCCCAACGGCACCTGGCGGATCGTGATGTTCGCCCACGGTGAGCGCGTCGCGCCCGCCCGTTTCGACGGACGATCCCTGCGCGAACTCGACGAAGGCTCACGGGTCTTCCTGTACGACGGCAACCGCGCCGTCACGACCGTGTCGTTCGGCATCGCGGAGAACTCGGTCGACCTCGAGCGCCTCGATTTCCTCATGCGGAGCTACCACCTGTTCCGCTCCCGTCCGAAGCCGAAGAAATTCCGGCCGATCAAGCGGCTCAAGGCCCTGCTGCTCGGTGCGCCCTCGAAGCAGCGCTACGCCGGGCTGATCTACCAGGCCATCACGCGCACCGTCGGGGTCAAGCCCGGCCGCATCCTCTTCGCCTCCGACCAGCGCGTCCGGATCGAGGGCAATCTCCGGCGCGTGCAGGAGCGCATCGTCGAGCGCGGGCTGCAGGACCGCTTCGACATGAAGTACTCGTTCCGGCTCCCCCGTTCGGGTGGGTGGGGGACGACCCTTCGGATCATCTACCTGCTGGCGACCAGCGAGATCGTCCTGCTCGACGACTACTTCGGCATCCTCAAGAGCCTGCGCATGGATCCACGGACCAAGGTCATCCAGCTCTGGCACGCCGGCAGCGGATTCAAATCCGTCGGCTACAGCCGTTTCGGCAATCTGGGATCGCCGAAACTGTGGCACCCGCACCGCCAGTACACCTTCGCCATCACGGGGTCGGAACACCTCCGACACGTGTACGCCGAGGCGTTCGGCATCGAAGAGGCCGCCGTCATCCCGACCGGCCTGCCGCGCGTGGACTGGTTCCTCGATCCGCAGCGCCGTGACCAGTTCCTCGAGGACTTCGCCGCCGAGTACCCGCAGATCGCCGGCAAGAAGGTCGTGCTGTTCGCACCGACGTTCCGCGGCCGCTCGATCTACACCGCGTTCTACGACTACAGCCAGATCGACTTCGACGCGCTCTACGACGCCTGCGGCGACGACACGGTCGTCCTCTTCCGCATGCACCACTTCGTCAAGAACCCGATCGAGATCCCCGAGCAGTACCGCGACCGGTTCTTCGACTTCACCCATTACCCCGATGGGCTGAACCTGCTGCACGCGACGGACGTGCTCATCACCGACTACTCGTCGATCATCTACGAGTTCTCGCTCCTCGACCGTCCCATGCTGTTCTTCGCTCCCGACCGGGTGAACTACGCCGCGACGCGAGGATTCCACCGGGACTACGGCGAGACCGCCCCCGGTCGCGTCGCGGACACCTTCGACGACGTGATCGACGCGCTCCGCACGGGGGAGTTCGAGCAGGAGAAGGTCGCCGAGTTCCGACGCCTCAACTTCGACCGGGTCGACACCGGTGCGGCCGATCGCGTCATCGACTGGCTGATCATCGGCAACCCCGACACCGAGAAGATCACCGAGAGCCCGGTGCCGACAGCGCAGTCCTCGTCCAACACCGCAGAGTCCAGTGAGAAGGACGTTCCAGAAGAGGAGATCGCGTGAACATCGCCATCATTTTCGCCGGCGGGATCGGTTCCCGCATGTCGTCGGCGACGTTGCCGAAGCAGTTCCTCGAGATCCACGGGACTCCGTTGATCGTGCACACGCTGCAGCACTTCCAGGACCACCCCGAGATCGACCGCATCGCGGTGTCGATCCTGCCCGAGTGGCGGGACCGGTTCGCGCGGCTGGTCGCACGGTACGAGCTCACGAAGGTGAACTGGATCGTCGACGGCGGCGCCACCGGCCAGGAGTCGCGCCACCGGGCGCTGCGGGCCGTGGCGAACGAGGCGCCCGCCGACACCGTCGTGCTGCTCCACGACGGCGTGCGTCCGCTCATCAACGCGGACGTCATCTCGGCGAACATCGAGACCGTCCGCGCCCACGGCCCCGCGATCACCAGCACGAAGTTCAACGAGACGATCATCACCTCCGCAGACGGCGCGGTCGACGAGGTCATCCCGCGCGACCACCTCTACGTCGCCCAGGCGCCGCAGAGCGGCCGGCTCGACACCGTCCTCGGCGTCTACGACCAGGCCGTCGCCGACGGGGAGAACGACTCCATCGACACCTGCAGCCTTCTCCGACGCTACGGGCACACCCTGTTCCGCGTGGACGGGCCCCGCTCGAATATCAAGATCACGACGGCGGAGGACTACTACATCTGCCGCGCGTTCTTCGACGTCATCGAGCGCAATCAGATCGGCGGCTGAGCCCGCTGAGGCGGGCTGTGACGCGGCGGGTCAGCCCGCCGCGTTGCGCATCGCGGCGACGTTGACGGTCACGATCTGACCCGTCAGATCGGATGCCGCCACGTTCAGGGTGACCCGCGCCACATCGGCGGGGTCGAGCAAGCTGTCGAGGGGCTCCTCGCCGAAAGCCTGCGTCCGCATCGGCGTGCGCGTGCGCTGCGGGTTGATGCAGTTGATCCGCACCCGAGACAGCTCCCATTCCTCGGCCAGGGCCTGCGTGAGGTTCACGACGCCGGCCTTGGTCGCCGAGTAGGCGCTGTAGCCGGCCCGCCCGCGCGTGTACGAGCTCGACGTGAACAGGACGACCTGTCCGCCCGTCTCGGCGAGGTAGGGGTGGGCTTCGCGGGCCACGATGGCCGGCGCGATGAGGTTCACCTGGATCGTGTCCTTGAGGTCGCGCTTGCGGCTCTCGACGAGCGGCGCGATGCGCAGGACCCCGGCCGTGACGATGACGACGTCGATCCGGCCGCTGCGCTGATAGGCCTCTCCGAGCGCCGCGCGGACGGCCTTGCCGGAGCGGATGTCGGTCCCCGTCGAGGACCGACTGAACTCGTGGACGGTGGCCCCGGCATCCGTCGCCTGCTGGACGATGCTCTCGCCGATGCCGTAACTGCCGCCGAAGACCACGACCGTCTTGCCCGAGAGGTCGGGGACGGTCGTCATGCTCTCGAGGGACAGGCTCGCCGACTGCAGCTGGAAGAGCTTGTCGGCGATGTGCACGTCGATCGGCTCGGTGACCTTCATGTTCTCGGCGGTCCCGTCGACGACGTAGATGGGGACCTCGGGAAGGTAGGCGAACACGACACCGCAGTCGTCCGTCGCCCGGAAGGACGGGTCGGTCGCCGCGATCTCGTACGCCTTGCGGATCGTGCCGAGGCGGAAGGCCTGCGGCGTCTGGCCGCGTCGCAGCAAGGAGCGGTCCGGGATGCCGGTGATGAGACGGTCGGCATCCACCTGGATGATCGTGTCGGCCGAGGGGATCGCGGTGTCGACGGCTTCGTACGTGTCGAGCGCGCGCACGCAGTCCTCGATGATCCGGTCGTCGATGAAGGGACGGACGGCGTCGTGGAAGAGGACCTTCGTGTCGTCGCCCTCGAGCGCGGCGATCGCCAGCTGGGTCGTGTCGTTGCGGGTCTCGCCGCCGGGGAGGATGCGGGTCAGCTTCGCGAAGCGCTCGCTGTCGAGCAGATGATCGAGCTCGCCGATGGCCGCCGCGTTCATCATGATGACGATCTCGTCGATGTGCGGACTGCCCTCGAGGGCTTCGAGGGTGTGCTCGACGATCGCCTTGCCCGCGATCTTGATGAGCTGCTTCGGGATGCCGAGGCCCACCCGGACTCCGATGCCACCGGCCAGGACGACGGCGACAGTGCGGGGTGTGGTCACGGCGAGAGCTCCTCGTGAGTCGGTGCGGACGTGTGCTGACACGCCCGCACCATCCTATGCGAGGGCCCCTGCTCCTATGAGAGGGCGCCGGCTCGGCCGGGTCCGTCGATCCGGTCGAGCACCAGGCGGGCGATCCGATCGGTGCACGGGCGGGCGCCGGTCCTCTCGGACTCGGCGACCCAGCGACGCGCGAAGGCTGCGGCATCCGTCGCCTTCGCGGCACCCGCTTCGACGGCTGTCGCGAGCTCGTCGACCGTCGTGCAGACGGGGCCGGGCAGGTCGCGCCGGTAGTCGAGGTAGAAGTCGCGGGTCGCGAGGTACTCGTCGAGGTCGGGGGCGAGGAAGTACGTGGGGACCCCCCGCACCGCCGCCTCGAACAGCGTCGAGGAGTAGTCCGTGATGAAGACGTCGGCGACGGTCAGCATCTCCTGGGTCGAGAAGCCTTCGGCGGTGTCGACGTCGCTGCCGCGCAGGGTCATGAGGGGGTGCAGCTTCACGACGACGTGCACACCGACCGCCTCGAGGGCGGCGACGACGTCGTCGGGCGCGGCCATCGCGGTGTCCTCGATCCGGAAGGTCGGTGCGAAGACCGCGATCTTCGCGCCGCGCAGGTGCGGATGCCGGCGGTAGATGCGCTCGCGGGTCTGCCGGGTCAGCTCGTCGTCGCGCAGCCGGTCGACCCGGGGGAGCGGGGCCACGACGATGCGGCTGTCGTCCGTTCCGAAGGCCTCGGCGTAGGGCGCACGGCACGCGTCGCCGCTGGCGAGCACGAGGTCGTAGCCCTCGTGCATCCGCATCGCGTCGGCCAGCCGCTCGTCGCGCCCCTCGCCCGTGCCGAGGATGCTCAGCCCGAACTTCTTGAACGCGCCGAGGGCGTGCCAGATCTGGATGACGACGAGGTCGTCCTTGTGGCGCAGCATGCTCGCCACCATCGAATAGGTGTCGACGATCAGGACCCGAGCGGTCGCGACGTGGAACAGCTGAACGAGCAGGTGTGCGGCGTAGCCGAGCTTCCTCACGAGTCCGGGTGGGACCATCCTGACGAGCGAGACGACCCTGACGGTGGGGTCCATCTCGGCGATCGCGGTTCGCAGATCGATGAAGTCGTCGGTCTCTTCGGGGTGCTCGCGGCTGATCATGACGACCTTGCGGCGCGTGGGCAGCAGCTTCAGCGGTGCGTAGCAGGCGCGCAGGGCGGTGCGCAGCACGTGCGCGGCGAGCAGGTGACGACCGACGGGACCGTCGATGCGCGTGGGCTGCACGGGCGGATCGTCGAGCAGCTTCGGGCGCTCGTCGACCTGACGCGGGGTGAGGACCATCTCGCGCACGATGCGCTCGGTGGAGTGGCCGTCGCAGGCGGACATGAAGCGCTCGCGGAACGCCTCCAGGTCGTCGCCGGCACGGGCGTCGCGGATCGCGGCCGCCAGATCGGCGCCGTCGGTCACGAGCGGGCCGGCGAGGTAGTCCTCGAACGGGTGGTAGAACGATCGTTCGGCGGCGTACACCTCGACGTCGGGGCAGAAGAACACCATGGGCCGACCGAGCAACGAGAATTCGAAGATGGCCGAGGAGTAGTCGGTGATGAGGACGTCGGCCGCCATCATCAGCTCGTTGAGCTCGCGCTCCGCGGAGACGTCGATGATCCGCTCGTGCGAGGGGATGTCCGCGCCCTTGCGAGCGACGAAGGGGTGCAGCTTGACGAGGACGACCCACTCCTCTCCGAGGTCGTCCGGAAGCTCCGACCACGGGACCGCGTCGATGTCGTAGTGGGCGCTCAGCTGCCCGTTGCCGCGGAAGGTGGGGGCGAAGACCGCGACGCGCTGGTCGGGACGGATGCCGAGCCGCGCCCGCACGTCCCGACGGCTGCGCTCGATCAGCTCGGTGTCGAAGAACACGTCCGTGCGGGGGACTCCGAGTGCGTGCACGCGGGCGACATCCATCGCGAACGCCTCGGCGTAGTCGGGGCGGATCGCCTCGGAGCTGACGGTCGCATCCGTGTAGTTGCGGTGCGCGACGGATCCGGGGAGGGGTCCGCCCGGGAGGCCGGCCCGGCTCCATCCGACCTTCTTGTACGCGCCGGCGGCGTGCCAGACCTGCAGCAGGCGGGTCTCGGGCCTCAGGCGCAGGGGGTAGATCATCGGGTAGTAGTCGTCGAGCACGATCGTCTGCGCCCGGGCGAGCTCCCACGGCAGGCGCAGCGAGTCCCGCAGCGGACGGCGGTCGGCGAGGCCGGCTTTGAAGATCCCCACGATGCGGGCGTCCGGCCGCTGTCGGCGGATCTCGTCGCGCAGGAACGCGATGTTGCCGGAGAAGTCGGTACGGGAATCCGACAGGAAGAGGGTGCGGCCCTCCCGCACGCGGACGAGCCGGGACGCGACCGCGTAGAGCGCGATCCACAGCCCGAACCGCCACCTCTGCAGGAAGGCGTTCCCTCGCAGACGCCTGCGAAGCAATCGCACGGATGAACCTCCTGGATCGTGGCGGGTATCGGTCGATTCTAAGCGGGTGCGCCTGGCCCGAATGCGTCCGGGGAGATGGAGGCGTCCGGGGCGAGCGGGCGTTCGCGTCGCCACCCCCGCACGAGCGATGCCCGCGTCGCGCAGAGCACCAGGAGGAACCACCCCGAGCCGCCGAGCAGCGAGCTGGTCACGATCGAGTCCGTCAGGAGGACGATGATGACGAGGGCGGGCCATACGTAGACGGTCGACCTGCGTTCGCTCGCCGACGTCCAGGCTCGGGCGAGGGCGAGACCGACGAACACGACCAGGAGGACGACGCCGACCGTGCCCGCCTGGATCAGCACATCCATCCACGCGTTGAGCGCGGAGGCGTGCGAGCGGCCGGTGACGATGCGGATGTAGGTGTAGGGGGAGAGGTGGTCGGGCCAGGTGTCGACCCAGCCCCATCCCTGCACCGGCCGCAGTGCCGACATGTCGAGGATGACGTTCCACAGTCGTGACCGCGTGAAGAAGTCGGGTTCGGCGTTCAGCCAATACACGAGCGGGCGGCGGAAGAGGTAGACGAGGATGAGCCCGACCACGACGACGGCGGACAGGACCCACTGAAGGACCGGCCTGACGCTGGGGCGGACGCGCCGGAGGATCGCGAGGGCGCCGGTGGCCGTCCCCGAGATGAGCACCATGCCGAGCACGATGGGCGACGCAGTGAACACGGCGAGGGTCGCGGCGAGGGCGACGGAGCCGATCGCCACGCCGGCGCTCACCGACCGGGTCCGCCATTCCACGAGGAAGGTGAGCAGGGCGATGATCGTCACGAGCCCGAGTGCCGTGCGGGTGCCGAAGATCCCCTGGATCGGGCCGCCGTAGGCGATGTTGCCCGCGATGCCGAGGAACCTGATGGGGAGGTTGAGGAGGATGCCGCTGAGGATCTCGAGTCCGAGCGAGACGGCGAGCAGCATCCGCAGCACGTCTCCGGTGGCGCGCACAGTCTGCAGGGTGTCGCGGAACTGTGCGACGACGACGGCGAGGAAGGTGGGCGCCGCGAGCTGCAGCCATCCGGAGAGGGTCGCCTCCGGTGAGCCCGACCACCCGACGGTGATCAGCAGCCAGGCCAGCAGGACCAGCAGCGTCGTGGGGATGAGATGGATGACCCGGAGCTCCGCCCGACGGGCGAGCATCATCCCCGCGCCGATCACGCACAGCCCGGTCAGGATCGCGCCGTAGCCCGCGTCGCCCATCAGCTGACGCAGGGCGTGCGTCGAGAAGAGCGCGCCGATGGTCACGAGGGAGTAGACGGCGGCGACCTCGGTGGATTGCAGGGCGGTCGACAGTCGCGGGAGTGCGCGGGGGGTGCTCATCGCTCGGACGGCCTGTCGCCCTGTTCGCCGATGAGGCGCTCTTCGGACGGGCCGCGTCCCACCAGCGGTGCCTGCTTGATCTTGAAGGCGAACAGGATGAGCAGGAACCACCCCCAGTTCAGGAGGGGTGTCGATTCCGCGAGGCCCTGCACGAGGAGGATGGCGCCGGTGAGGGTCGGCAGCAGGGTGACCGCCGTGTACGGCCGGTCCGCGACGAGGTCCCATCGCGGGCGGTCGACGGCGAAGAACCAGGAACGCCAGATGAACGCGACGTACGCCGCCGCGATGAGGACGATCCCGACGACGCCCAGCTGCAGGAAGACGTCCACCCACATGTTGTGGGCCTGCATGACCGTCTGCCCGTGGTCGATGATCCAGCCGTCGAAGGCGGGGTCGGTCGGGATCCACGGCGTCGAGAAGCCCCATCCGATCACGGGGTGCTCGACGGCGCGTTCCAGGACCTTCTGCCAGATCGATTCGCGCCCGGTCAGGTCGCTCGAGCGGCCGAGTGCCGTGAACACCCGGTCGCGCAGTGCCCACGCCGCCACGAGGCCGCCGACCGCGACGACGCCGTAGAGGACGTAGTAGCGAGTCCTCTCACCGGCGCGCGTGGTCGTCCGCATGACGAGGACCGTGATGAGGACGACGACGACCGCGACGGCCGACAGGGTGGCGGTCGCCGATCCGGCGCGGACGAAGAGGAACGCGGCCAGGAGCATCCAGAGGACCAGGACGGGGCGACGGGGGGCCCTGGACGCGATGCGGATGGCGAAGACCACGATCCCGAGGAGCGCCACGTACGCGAGCGCGTTGGAGTTGCCGAAGATCCCCTGGATGCGGCCGCCGTCGAACAGGTTGTCGCGCGACCACAGCACGATGGGGTCGGCGACCCGGCCCTCGGGGCGGACGAACTGCGGCAGGATCGGGCCGTCCCAGACGAGACTCACCCACAGTTCGAAGAGGATCGACAGCGAGAGGATCCACTTGAGGGCGGATGCCAGGGCCCGGACGATCTCGCGCCAGGTGAGGACCGCCCCGACGAAGAGGGCGCCCACCGTCGTGACGATCAGGAGGGCGACGGTCAGCAGGGTCGCGTTGATCCAGTGGGTCCAGATCGTCGAGGCGACGGCCCACAGGAGATAGGCGAGCGCGTACCAGGGGAGTCGGGGCCACTGCACCCGCGGCCGCGTCGTCAGCCAGAGGGTCACCGAGACGAGGAAGCTCGCGACGCCGATGGCGGCGGCGACGCCGACTCCGAAGGCGAGCGGCAGGGCCGTCCCCGACAGGGTGACGACCAGCAGGACGATGCACCAGCCGCGCAGCAGGATGTGGCTCGTCCGCTCACGCGGCGGGGCTGCCGGGGGCGCCGAGACCGGGTGCGAGGAGTGGACGGCCATGGTGACAGAAGGGTATCGCGCGGCCCCGTGCGTTCCGCCCCACGCCCTAGGCTGTTCGCGTGCTGGAGACGCTCTCGAACGAACCCCGTGACTACGCGTGGGGTTCCCCCACCGCCATCCCGTCCCTCCAGGGGCGGACCCCCAGCGGAGCGCCCGAGGCCGAGGTCTGGTTCGGCGACCACCCGGGCAGTCCCGCCGTCCTCGGTGACGGCCGCTCGCTGATGCAGGCGAGGACGGATGCCGGGGCGCCGCCGCTCCCGTTCCTCCTGAAGATCCTCGCGGCGTCGTCGTCGCTGTCGATCCAGGCGCACCCGGACCTCGAGCAGGCGCGGGCCGGCTTCGCCGCGGAGGAGGCGTCCGGCGTCCCCCGCGACGCCGCCGAACGCATCTACCGCGACGACAACCACAAGCCCGAGATCATCGTCGCCCTGAGCGAGCGGTTCCGCGCCCTCGTCGGGCTGCGGCCGGTCGAGGACACGCAGCGCCTGCTCGGCGGCCTCGGCGAGGCATCCGGTGTCCGACGTCTTCGCGCGGCACTGGACGCCGCCGCCCCTGCCGATGCACTGCGAGCCGTGATCGAGGAGGTGCTGAGCGGGCGCGCCGACGACATCGTCTCGGACGTCTCCGCGGCGCTCGCCGACGCCGTCGTGCCGGACTTCGCCGAAGAGGTCGATGTCCTCCGGGCCGTCGTGCGCGATTTCCCCGGGGATGCCGGCATCGTGGTCGCCCTGCTCATGAACCTCGTCGTGCTCCGCACCGGTGAGGCCGTGTTCGCCCCTGCCGGGGTGCTCCACGCGTATCAGGACGGTCTCGGCGTCGAACTCATGGCGGCCAGCGACAACGTCCTGCGCGGCGGGTTGACCCCGAAGCACATCGACGTCCCGGAGCTCATGCGCATCGTCGACACCGAGCCCGGCGCGGCGCCGCTGCTCGACCCGGTGACCGCCGATGCGGGGGAGCTGTTCGACGCCGGAGTCGCGGACTTCCGCCTCGCCCGGTACGCACCGACCGGCACGCCGCTGCACGTCGGGCTCGACGGACCCGCCATCGTGCTGGCGACCGAAGGCCGCGTGATCGTGTCCGCCGGGGGGCGGCGCATCGATCTCACGCCGGGGACCGCCGCCTACGCTCAGGACGAGTCGGAGCTCGTGCTGGACGGCTCCGGGGTCGCCTACCTGGCCCGGCCGGGTGTGCAGGGCTGAGGTCGCGACACGCCGGGGAGCCTCAAGAAGATTCAATATCGGGTTGAGGGTTTACGATCTGCGACTTGACCCGAGCGAATCACACGGGTGTAATTAGGCATCGGCCGCACCGCGGCGAGTGTCTACAGGTGGGAGAGCAAGATGACGGGTTACCGTTCCGGCGTTCCCGAGAATTGGTTCGTCGATCCGGTGAACCTCGGTGTCCCCGGCGTCCGTCGCCGCGTCGACACCGACGAGGACACCGCGCTGGCATGGCAGGCCGACGCCCTGTGCGCACAGACGGATCCGGAGGCCTTCTTCCCGGAGAAGGGCGGATCGACGCGTGACGCGAAGCGCATCTGCACCTCGTGCGACGTCCGAGGCGAATGCCTCGAATACGCCCTCCAGAACGACGAGCGCTTCGGCATCTGGGGCGGTCTGAGCGAGCGCGAGCGACGCAAGCTCAAGCGGCGCGCTTCCTGACGCGATCCGCGCCACCCCGCCCGTCCTCCCCGCGTCGCCCGAGTCGCGACCTAGGCTGACCTGGCCATGCCCGCCCGAGTACACGCGATCCTCGTCGTCCGCCCCCACGGACGAGGCCCCACGGATCTCCACCTGAGCCGCACCCTGCGCGCGCTCGCCGCCCAGACGCGGCGTGCCGACGCGCTCACCGTCGTCCTCTGCGGACCCGACGAGACCCTCAAGAAGCTCGCGTCCGAGTCCGGAGCCGAGGCGGTCATCGTCGCAGGCCGGGGGACCGGCTTCGCCGAAGCCCTCCGCCTGGCGAGCCGGCGCATCACCGGCGACGCCGTCTGGTTGCTCGCGCAGGACACCGCGCCCGCCCCGGACGCGCTCGCACGGCTCGCCGGAGCGCTCGAGACCGCCCCCTCGGTGGCGCTCGCCGCGCCCAAGCTGGTCTCCTGGGACGACCCCAGTCGGATCGTCTCGCTCGGGGTCACGCTCACCCACACGGGGCGCACGGTCGGTCTCGCCGACGGCGAGCTCGACCAGGGGCAGCACGACGCCTCCGAGGACGTCCTCGGATCGGACATCCGCGGCGTCCTCGTCCGCGCGCAGGTCTGGAACGCCCTCGGGGGCATCGACCAGGGTCTGGCCGGCGCCGACGAGGGTCTCGACCTCGGCATCCGCGCCCGCCTCGCCGGCGGTCGCGTCGCTCTGACGCCCTCCGCGCTCGTCGCCGTCGCCGGCGACGGCGTCGCGGGAACCCCGGCGGGACGCTCGGCCGGCGCGCGCGGCCGCCGTCTCTACGCCGCGCGGAAGGCCGAGCTCCACCGTCGCCTGGCCTATGCCCCGGCTCCCGTGGTCCTGCTGCACTGGCTGACCCTCCTGCCCCTCGCCCTGTGGCGCACCCTCGGCCATCTGGTCGCGAAGACTCCGGGACGCATCGGACCCGAGTGGGCGGCGTCGTTCTCGGTGCTCGTGTCGTTCGCGGCCGTCGTGCGCGCGCGCCGCACCATCCGGCGGAACCGGACCGCCTCGTGGCTGTCCCTGGCGCAGCTGCGGATCGGCCGACGGGACCTGCGTGAGCGGCTCGAGGACGAAGCGGATGCCGCAGCGGCTCCGCGCGAAGACCTCCGCTTCTTCAGCGGCGGCGGCGCCTGGGTCGTCCTCGGTGCCCTCGCCACCTCCGCGCTGTCGTTCAGCGCGCTCCTGGCGTGGCCCGTGCTCGGCGGGGGAGGTCTCGCGCCGCTGCGCAGCGGCGTCGTGGCGCTGTGGACGGATGCCGCGTACGGCCCGCGTGCGCTGGGCTGGGACACCGTCGGGCCGGCCGACCCCTTCGCGTCGGTCGTCGCCCTCGTCGGTTCGCTGTCGCCCCTCGCGCCCTCGCGCGCGATCGTCATCCTCTGGCTCCTCGCACTGCCGCTCGCCGCGCTCGGCGGATGGTTCGCAGCGACCCGCGTCACCGAGAGGTCCGTGCTGCGCTGCGCCGCGGCCTTCGCATGGGCGGTGGCACCTCCCTTCCTCGCGGCACTGATCGAGGGGCGACCGACCGCGGTCATCCTGCACCTCGCGCTGCCGTGGCTCATCTACACGGCCGCGGCCGCGCGACGGTCGTGGAGCAGCGCCGGGCTCGCCTCGATCATCCTCGTCGTCGTGCTCGCCTG
>ENA-UOWK01000369-UOWK01000369.1-bioreactor-metagenome-genome-assembly--contig:-NODE-369-length-30885-cov-20.446189_pt1 | contig 30885 bp, 28 predicted proteins | sample MGYA00238157_ERZ761612 | MGnify/ENA primary metagenome ERZ761612 (study PRJEB28901, sample SAMN06268035) | bioreactor metagenome | isolation source: Joint BioEnergy Institute, California, USA... | reverse complement strand
CCGCCCTGCAAACCCATCCCCTGCTGAAGAAACGCAGCAAGGCCGGCTGGGAGACAAGCGAGCTGTTCAACCAGTATTTCGACACCGAGGCCCGCGACCTTGCTGGCGCCAAGGTTGCCCTGCGGCTGCGCAAGGATGGCGAACAGATCATCCAGACCCTCAAGAGCCGCGGCCAGAGCGTGGCTGGCTTGTCCGAGCGCAACGAGTGGGACTGGTACCTGAGCAAGGCCAAGCTGGATCTCAAGAAGCTCGACGACAGCTGCTGGCCGGCCGCCCTGGCCGAACTCGACAAGAAGCAGCTCAAACCGATCTTCACCACCGATTTCGTCCGTCAGCGCGCCGAAATCGCCTGGGGCCGCGGCAAGGCACGGGTGGTCATCGAGGCGGCGCTGGACCTGGGCAGGGTGATCGCCGGCAAGCACCAGGAAGAAATCTGCGAGCTGGAACTGGAACTGCGCCAGGGCGAGCCCGAGGCGCTGCTGGAGCTGGCCGCCGAACTGGCCGCCGATCTGCCGCTGATGCCCTGCGACATCAGCAAGGCCGAACGCGGTTACCGCCTGTTCGACGAGGCCAGCTACGGCCTGCAGTTGCCCACACCGCAACTGGATGCCGAGCAAAGCCTGGACGACGCCGTGGCCAGCATCGGCTGGTTCCTGCTCGGCAGCAGCCAGCGCCTGGCTGAACAGTACCGCCATAACGGCCACTGGCGCCTGCTGGTCGACTGGCTGGACGCCCTGGTGGAGCTGCGCGCCCTGTTCAGCAGCCTCGGTCAGGCCGCCCCGCGCGCCAGCACCAGCGAACTGCGCCAGGTGCTCGACGCCCTGCTCGACGAGTGGCGCCCACGGGTACAGGCCGGCCAGCAGGACGAGGCTGCGCGCCAGGAGGCACCGGCCCGGTTCGCCGCCGAACTGGAGCAGACCCGCTGGGGCCTGTTCTCACTGAACACCTCGCGCTGGCTGCTGGCCCGTACCTGGACCAGCGCGCGCACCAAGCGAGGGGATCGCCAGGGCGCTGCGGCGCTGCAAAGCTGGCTGCCGACCTTCTTCGCCGAGGAAGGCCGCGACCTGCAACTCAAGCGCTACCAGCAGCAACCCGAGGACCTGGCCGAGCAACTGCCGCGCCTGGAGCGCCTGCTGCTCTGGCTGCACCTGGCCCGCGGCACGCTGGAGATCGCCGAGGCCGACCGGCTGTTCGGCGAGCTCAACAAACTGGCTGAACTGGCCAAGCGCCCGCTGAGTCCAGAAGAACTGGAAGCGCGCATGACCCAGGCGCAGATCATCATGAGTCTCAAACCCTGGAAAGCGCTGCTGAAGAACGGCTGATGCGCACGGCAGGTGGCTCCCCCACCTGCCCCGCTCGACGACAGGATGCCTCTCGATGTTCAAACTCAGCCTGAAATCCATCGCTGCCACCTGGCTGACCGGCCTGCTGGCGCTGCTGCCCCTGGCCCTGACCATGGTGGTGCTGGCCTGGCTGGTCAGCCTGCTCAACAACCTGATCGGCCCGTCCACGGCCATCGGCCGGCTGTTCGCCGCCCTCGGCACGCCGTTCGCCAGCAACCCCTACCTGGCCTACCTGCTCGGCACCCTGGTGCTGCTGATCAGCCTCTATCCCCTCGGCCTGGCAGTCAAGCTGGGCCTGCGCCGCCCGCTGGGCTGGCTGATCGACGTGACCCTGCGGCGTACCCCGCTGATCGGCAACTTCTACAACCTGGCCGACCGCTTCGTCGGCCTGCTCGACAAGAAGAACACCGACATCACCAGCATGCGCCCGGTGTGGTGCTTCTTCGGCGGTGGCGATGGGGTGGCGGTGCTGGCCCTGCAGCCGACCTCGGAACCGGTGGAGCTGGAAGGCCGCCCACACCTGGCGATCCTGGTGCCCACCGCGCCGATTCCGGTCGGCGGCGGCCTGCTCTACGTGCCGGCGGAGTGGGTCAAGCCTGCCAATATGGGGGTCGATGCGCTGACCAGCATCTATGTATCCATGGGCCTTACCCCACCACCCGCGCTGCCGCCACAGAGCCTGGAAGACGCCCGCGCAGGCGAAGCGCCAACAACCCCGGAACAACTGCCGCCAGCAGGCGAGCCGCCACCCAGGGCACAGCCCTGATCGGCGAACCATGAACCGGCGCTTAGTCGGCGCCGGCATAATCAGGCATGCTGGCCTCCCGCAAGGGATGCCACCCAACTAGGTTAATCAGGAGCCTGCATGTCCAGCCTTTCGCCTGCCGCCGCCGACCGCCTGCTGGACCTCAACGAGTTGTTGCGCGAGCTGGTCGGCCAGGGTCGTATCGCCCAGGAAAGCGCCGAGCAATGCCTGGCGATCCGCCGCAGTGGCGCCAACACCGACCTGCACCCGCTGGAATTCCTGGCCGCCCAGCAGCTCGAGGATCAGTCGCGCCCGGGCCGTACCCTCGACCTGGAAAGCCTGACCCTCTGGCTGGCGCAACTGGCCGGGCAGCCGTACCTGCGCATCGACCCGCTGAAGATCGACGCCGCGGCGGTCACCCCGCTGATGTCCTACGCCTTCGCCCAGCGCCACAAGATCCTCGCCGTGGCGGTGAATGCCGAGGCAGTCACCATCGCCAGTGCCCAGCCGTTCATGCACAGCTGGGAAGCCAACCTGGTGCATGTGCTCAAGCGCCCGATCAAGCGCGTGGTGGCCAACCCGGCGGATATCCAGCGCTTCACCGTGGAGTTCTACCGCCTGGCCCGCTCGGTCAGCGGCGCCACCAACAGCGATGCGAAGATCAGCAACGTCGGCAACTTCGAGCAACTGCTCAACCTCGGCGCCCAGGATCAGGAGCCGGACGCCAACGATGCCCACGTGGTGAACATCGTCGACTGGCTGTTCCAGTACGCCTTCCAGCAGCGCGCCAGTGACATCCATATCGAGCCGCGCCGCGAGCAGGGCAGCGTGCGCTTTCGCATCGACGGCGTGCTGCACACCGTCTACCAGTTTCCCGCCCAGGTCACCATGGCCATCGTCAGCCGCCTGAAGACCCTGGGGCGGATGAACGTCGCCGAGAAACGCAAACCCCAGGACGGCCGGGTGAAGACCAAGACGCCGGCCGGCAACGAGGTCGAGCTGCGCCTGTCGACCCTGCCCACCGCCTTTGGCGAGAAGATGGTGATGCGCATCTTCGACCCGGACGTGCTGCTGCGCGGCTTCGACCAGCTGGGCTTCAGCCCGGATGACCTCAAGCGCTGGGAAAGCATGACCGGCCAGCCCAACGGCATCATCCTGGTCACCGGCCCCACCGGCTCGGGCAAGACCACCACGCTGTACACCACCCTCAAGCAGCTGGCCACCGAGGAAGTGAACGTGTGCACCATCGAAGACCCCATCGAGATGATCGAAGGCGCCTTCAACCAGATGCAGGTGCAGCACAACATCGACCTGACCTTCGCCAGCGGCGTGCGCGCGCTGATGCGCCAGGACCCGGACATCATCATGGTCGGCGAGATCCGCGACCTGGAAACCGCCGAGATGGCCATCCAGGCAGCGCTGACCGGCCACCTGGTGCTCTCCACCCTGCACACCAACGACGCGCCGAGCGCCATCACCCGCCTGCTCGAACTGGGCGTGCCGCATTACCTGCTCAAGGCCACCTTGCTGGGCGTCATGGCCCAGCGCCTGGTGCGCACCCTGTGTCCGCACTGCAAGGCGCCGGTCGAGCTCGACGAAGCCGACTGGCAGGAGCTCACCCGCCCCTGGAACGCCCCGCTGCCGACCGGTGCACACCGCGCCGTAGGCTGCGTCGAATGCCGGGAAACCGGCTACCGCGGGCGCGCCGGGGTGTACGAGATCATGCTGCTGGGCGACAGCCTGAAGCCGCTGATCAGCGCCGACACCGACCTCACGCCATTGCGGCGCCAGGCCTTCAAGGATGGCATGCGCAGCCTGCGCCTTTCCGGTGCGCAAAAGATCGCTGCAGGGCAGACCACCATCGAGGAAGTATTGCGCGTGACACCGCAAAGCGAGCAGCGCTAATCTGAACGAACGCGGGCTCGGGAGCAGCCTGCTCATGCCAGGAGCGGCGCCATGAATATTCGCCAGAAGATGCTCGCCTGTGGAGCCGTCAGTATCGCTGCCACCCTCCTGGTCGGAGGCATCGGCCTCTGGGGCCAGGCGCAGCTCAGCGATGCCCTGGCCGCCAACGAAATCAACGCCAACGCCCTGCGCCACCACATGGATGGCGACATGATGCACGACGCCCTGCGCGCCGACGTGCTTGCCGCCTTTCTCACCACGCCAGGCGAGGCGGCAGCCGCCACCCAGGTGCGCGACGACCTCAAGGAGCACAGCGAGCGCTTCCGCAAGGCCATGGCGGAAAATGCCGCCCTGCCACTGGCGCCCGAGATCCGCCAGGCCATCGATGGCGTCGGCCCGGTGCTGGAAGCCTACATCCAGTCGGCCAGCCACATCGTCGAACAGGCCCTTGCCGACCCGCTGGCGGCACGCGCGCTGATGCCCGATTTCTCGCGCAGCTTCGGCGAACTGGAAGAGCGCAACGAGGCGATCAGCGAGCAGATCGAGGCCAGCGTCGCGCATACCCGTGAACGAACCGAAGCCGTGGTGCAGCAGGCCTCCTGGTGGCAATGGGGCAGCCTGGCCGTCGCCTGCCTGCTGATCCTGGCGATCACCCGGCAGTTGCTGAGCTCGGTACTGCGCCCCCTGGCCAAGATCATCCAGGCCGCACGGGCCATGGCTCAGGGTAATCTGCGCACGCCCATCAGCGTCGACAGCAATGACGAAGCCGGCCAGCTGCAGCAAAGCCTTGCCGACATGCAGGCCAGCTTGCGGCAGATGATCGAAACCATCCGTTCGGAAAGCGAGGAGTTGCGCCGCGCCTCCCAGCAGCTCAGCCAGACCTCCAGCGAAGTGGCGCACGGCGCCAGCGATCAGGCCGAAGGCGCCACCAGCATGGCGGCGGCGATGGAGCAGATGATTGGCAATATCGCCCAGATCGCCGAGCACACCCGCAGCGCCCGGGATATTTCCGAGCAATCCGAACAACTGACCACCAGCGGCGGGCAAGTGATCGTCGGCGTGGTCGATGGCATGAACCACATTGCCGAAGCGGTCAATCAGTCATCGCAGATCGTCACCGTGCTGGGCCAGTCGTCCGAGGAAATCGACTCGATCATCCAGGTGATCCGCGGCATTGCCGAACAGACCAACCTGCTGGCGCTCAACGCCGCCATCGAGGCGGCGCGTGCCGGCGAAGCGGGCCGCGGCTTTGCCGTGGTGGCCGATGAGGTGCGCGGCCTGGCGGCCCGTACCGCGCAGTCGACCCAGGAAATCACCGCGATGATCCAGCGCATCCGCGAAGCCACTGCCCAGGCGGTGAAGAGCATGGACGCCGGGGTCAGCCGGGTTACCGATGGCGTAGGCATGGCCCGGCAGGCCAATGCCTCGATCACCGAAATTCGCCAGGGCGTGCAGCGCTCGGCGCAGATGGTCGACGAAATCGCCCACACCATCACCGAGCAGTCCAAGGCCAGCAATGAAGTCGCCGAGCGGGTGGAAATGATCAGCGAGGTGGCCCAGCGCAACAACAGGGCCATGCAGGAACTGGCGCAGATGCTGGTGCAGATGGACAACTCCGCCCAGACCATGCAGGCCTCGGTCAAGCGCTTCGAACTCTAGGGCGAGCGGCTACGGCCGCCAACCTGGCGGCCCATCAAGGCAGTGGAACCTGTGGCGTGCGGCGTGACTCTCAATGAGAGGAAAAACCCACAGGAGTCATTGCCATGCGCCGTTCAAGTTCGCTGTTGCTCGCCGGCCTTTTTCTGGCCGCTGCCACCCAGGTCCATGCCGTCAACCTGCGCGACGTCTTGTCGTCGGGGGCGACCACCGCCTCGACCTACCTGACGTTCAAGGACAACAAGATGATCGTCCCCGCCCAGGATGACGCCAGCAGCTATATCGCCAGCAACGGCGAAATCCGCGGCCCCTATCTGGAAGCGGCGCTGCACAAGATCCGCACCGACAACCCGGATCTGCAAGCCAGCGACATGGAGCTGGCCACCGCGATTCTCACTGCCCAGCAGTAGTCAGAACGCGCAGCGCCCAGCAGTAATGAAAAAGCCGGCCCTTGGGCCGGCTTTTTCATGCATCACGGCTCAGCCGTCGATGCTCGCCTGGTAGCCCGCGCTGTCCAGCAGCTTCTGCAGCTGCGAGGCGTCGCTAGGCTGCAGCTTGAAGAACCAGCTGCCGTACGGGTCGTTGTTGACGCTTTCCGGGCTGTCGGCCAGGGCTTCGTTGATGGCGATCACTTCGCCACCGACTGGCGCGTAGATGTCGGAAGCAGCCTTCACCGACTCGACCACACCAGCCTCCTGGCCCGCGTCGAGCACCTTGCCGATTTCCGGCAGCTCGATGAACACCACATCACCCAGCGCTTGCTGAGCATGGTCGGAGATGCCCACGGTCACGCTGCCATCGGCTTCCAGGCGTGCCCATTCGTGGCTGGTGGCGTAACGCAGATCGGCGGGGATAGAGCTCATGTTGTCGTTCCTCATCAGACAGGACGGCGACCGCGCCGTCCGGGGAATTTAGCAGGCGCGCACGGACGCGTCAGCGTGGACGTTAGATCAACACCTTGCCATGGCGCACGAAACTCGGCTGCACCACGCGCAGCGGGTACCACTTGCCGCGGATCTCCACCTCGGCGCGATCCCTGGTGTCTGCCGGTACACGCGCCAGGGCGATGGATTTACCGAGGGTCGGCGAGAAGCTGCCGCTGGTGATCTCGCCTTCGCCGATGCCGTCGACACGCACCACCTGATGAGCGCGCAACACGCCACGCTCCTCGAGCACCACACCGACCAGACGCGGGTGTCCACCAGCCTGGTGTTGCCGTTGCAGCGCCTCGCGACCGATGAATGCGCGCTCGCTTGGCTCCCAGGCCACCGTCCAGGCGAGGTTGCAGGCCAACGGCGAGGACTGCTCGTCCATGTCCTGGCCGTAGAGGTTCAGGCCGGCTTCCAGGCGCAAGGTATCGCGCGCACCCAGACCGATGGTGGAAATACCGGCACCGACCAGATCGTTGAAGAAGGCCACGGCCTCGCCGGCCGGCAGCATGATTTCCAGACCGTCTTCGCCGGTGTAACCGGTACGGGCGATGAACCACTCGCCGTCTGGCAGGCCCTGAAACGGCTTGAGCTCGTGTATCAGGCTGGCGCGTGACTGGCTGACCAGCTCGGCGGTTCTGGCGCGGGCCTTCGGGCCCTGCACGGCGAACAGCGCAAAGTCGCTGCGCTCGCGCAGCTCGACATCGAACTCGGTGCTGTGGGCGCGCATCCAGGCCAGGTCCTTGTCACGGGTGGCGGCGTTGACCACCAGCCGATAGGCCGGCACCTCGACGGTACCGAGCAGGTACACGATCAGGTCGTCGATCACCCCGCCCTGTTCATTGAGCATGGCGCTGTAGAGCGCCTTGCCCGGGGTTTGCAGACGCGCCACGTCGTTGGCCAGCAGGCGCTGCAGGTAAGGCCTGGCATCGGCGCCCTGCACGTCGACCACGGTCATGTGGGAGACGTCGAACACCCCGCAGTCGCGGCGTACCTGGTGGTGCTCCTCGACCTGGGAGCCGTAGTGCAGCGGCATGTCCCAGCCGCCGAAATCGACCATCTTGGCGCCGAGCGCCAGGTGCAGGTCGTAAAGAGGTGTGCGCTGTCCCATGGGATCTCCTTCCGGGCGTTGCAAGGCTGGGACGCGCGTAGAACGGGCCATTCCGGATGAATTCGGACCTGGCTGCATGGCGGGCCGCAGCGAATGGCGCGCATTGTAGCGGCATGGTCGGGGCGGGTCATCTCGCACATTGGCAGGCGGTGTAACAAAGCGCCCGGCAGGCATCGGTGCGCGGCTCTGGAACCGCCAGATGACCGCTTATCCGATTCGCCGGGCCGAGCGGCGGATCAGCACAATCACCGGCAGCAGCCCGACCAGCACCAGGGTCAGCGCCGGCAGCGCGGCGCGCGCCCACTCGCCTTCACTGGTCATTTCGAAGATGCGCACGGCCAGGGTGTCCCAGCCGAATGGGCGCATCAGCAGCGTGGCCGGCATTTCCTTGAGCACATCGACGAAGACCAGCAAGGCCGCCGACAACACACCCGGCATCAACAGTGGCAGGTACAGGCGCAGGAACATTGGCACGCCGCCGACACCCAGGCTACGCGACGCCTGGGCCAGCGACGGGCGAATGCGTGCCAGGCTGGTTTCCAGCGGCCCGTAGGCCACCGCCAGAAAGCGGATCAGGTAGGCCAGCAGCAGTGCGCCCAGGCTGCCCAGCAACAGCGCCTTGCCGGCGCCGCCGAGCCATGTCGACAGGGGAATCACCAGGCCGTTGTCCAGGGTACTGAAGGCCAGCATGATCGCCACCGCCAGCATCGAGCCCGGCAGTGCGTAGCCGAGGTTGGCCAGGCCAACGGTAGCGCCCATCACGCGGGTCGGTGCCTGGCGCCGGGCAAACGCCAGCACCAGGGCGACCGACACGGTGATCAGCGCCGCCATGGCGCCCAGGTACAGGGTGTGAAGGATCAACCCCAGGTAGCGCTCATCGAGATCGAAGCGCCCACGCTGCCAGAACCACACCAGCAACTGCAGCATCGGGATCACGAAGGCACAGGCGAATACCAACAGGCACCAGGCACTGGCCAGCGCCGCGCGCAGGCCGCTCAGGCGATACAGCGCGTCACTGCGCGGCCGCTCCACGGCGGGCCGCACGGCGCCACGGGCACGGCGCTCGCCATAGAGCACCAGCATCACCGCGAACAACAACAGGCAGGCCAGTTGCGCCGCACTGCCGAGGCTGTAGAAACCGTACCAGGTCTTGTAGATGGCGGTGGTGAAGGTGTCGAAGTTGAATACCGAGACCGCGCCGAAATCGGCCAGGGTCTCCATCAACGCCAGCGCCAAACCGGCGCCGATCGCTGGCCACGCCACCGGCAAGGCCACCCGCCAGAACGCCTGCCAGGGCGAGTGACCAAGGGTACGCGCCGCTTCCATCAGCCCTTTGCCCTGGGCCAGAAAGGCATTGCGCGCCAGCAGGTAGACATAGGGGTAGAACACCAGAACCAGGACGATGATCACCCCGCCGGTGGAGCGCACCCTGGGAAAGCGCACACCGCTGCCCAGCCACTCGCGCAATGCGCTCTGCACCGGCCCGGAGAAATCCAGCAGGCCGACGAACACGAAGGCCAGCACATAGGCGGGAATGGCGAACGGCAGCATCAGCGCCCAATCCAGCCAGCGCCGGCCGGGAAACTCGCAGAGGCTGGTCAGCCAGGCCAGGCTCACCCCCAGCAGCGTCACCCCGACGCCGACGCCGACCACCAGCGTCAGGGTATTGCCGAGCAGCCGCGGCAGCTGGGTCTGCCAGAGGTGCGACCAGATCTGCCGGTCGACCTCGTGCCAGCTGGCCAGCAGTACCAGCAACGGCATAAGCACCAGCAGGGCCACGGCAAAGGCGATCGGATACCAGCGACGCTGGGCGGGATGGGCCAAGCAAACTCCTAAGAACCTGTTAACGATCTTTAGACGTAGGGTGGACAACGCTCTTCTTGTCCACCCTTGCGATTGCGAAATGGTGGGCGGATAAAGCGTCGCCCACCCTACAAAAGGCCACTGATCTAACGTTGCAGCCAAACTTGGCGAAGTTGATGCCGCGGATCATCAACAGGCTCCAATAAACCCAAAGCACGACGCCCCGGACAATGCCGGGGCGTCGCTTGCACGCGTCTGACGAGCCGCTGATGGCTCGTTCAGGCGCAGTGATCGTCGATCAATTCCAGCCGGCACGGTCCATCAGGCGGATGGCTTCGGCCTGGCGCTTGCCGGCCACTTCCACGGCGATGCTGTCGGCCTTGAACTCACCCCAGGAGGCGACTTCCGCCGAGGGCTTCACCTTCGGGTTGGCCGGAAATTCCTTGTTGGCGTCGGCGAAGATGTTCTGCGCCTCGGCGCTGGTCATCCACTCGACGAGCTTCTGTGCAGCCTCCGGGTTCGGCGCATGCTTGGTCAGGCCAACGCCGGACAAATTGACGTGCACGCCGCGGTCCTGCTGGTTCGGCCAGAACAGCTTGGCTTTCAGATCCGGGTTCTGCTCGTGCAGGCGGCCGAAGTAGTAGGTGTTGACGATGCCCACGTCGCACTGGCCGGCGGCCACGGCGTTGATCACCGAGTTGTCGTCCGGGAACACGTCGGTGGCCAGGTTATTCACCCAACCCTTGACGATCTCTTCGGTCTTGGCTTCGCCGTGGGTCTCGATCAGGGTCGCGGTGAGCGACTGGTTGTAGACCTTCTTGCTGGTGCGCAGGCACAGGCGACCTTCCCAGTTCTTGTCGGCCAATGCTTCGTAGGTGGTCAGTTCGCCGTCCTTGACCCGCTCCGGCGAGTAGACGATGGTCCGGGCGCGCAGCGACAGGCCGGTCCAGGCGCCGCTGGCAGCGCGATACTGGGCAGGAATATTGGCGTCGACGACGCTGGATTTCATCGGCTGCAGAATGCCCATCTGCTCGGCCTGCCAGAGGTTGCCGGCGTCGACGGTGATCAGCAGATCCGCCGGGGTGTTCTCGCCTTCGGCCTTGATACGCGCCATCAACGGCGCTTCCTTGTCGGTGATGAACTTCACCGCAACGCCGCTCTTGGCGGTGTAGGCATCGAAAACCGGCTTGATCAGCTCGTCGATACGCGAGGAATAGACCACGACCTCGTCAGCGGCCTGCACTGCACTGGCCAGGGTACTGAGGGTGAAAACGGCGAGAAGCGCGCGACGTACCGACATGACAGAGACCTTGCGAGAGATGAGAGAGCCAGGATGATAGTGACTCGCATCTGCATCGCACACCGGCACGTCATTGCCAGATATTACAGCGCCATCATGGCCTGGCCAGCGCCGGCAGGTCGCCGCTCAAACCCAGGGCCTGACGTACGAACAACGCCTTGGCTTGATCCAGGCCATCGACCAGATCGAGGCCGGCGTTGCGCGCCAGGCGCAGCGTCAGTGAATCACTCTGGAACAGCCGCTGAAAGCCTTCCATCGCGGCCATCATTGCCAGGTTGTGGGGCATGCGCCGGCGCTCGTAGCGGCTCAGCACAGGCTCGTCGGCCAGCCGCTCACCACGGGCGGCGGCCTGCCCCAGCACCTCGGCCAGCACCGCCGCATCGAGAAAGCCGAGGTTGACGCCCTGCCCGGCCAGCGGGTGGATGGTGTGGGCGGCGTCGCCGATCAGCGCCAGGCCAGGTTCGACGTAGCGCTTGGCGTGGCGCTGGCGCAGCGGAATGCACAGGCGGCGATCCACCTGCAGCACCTGGCCCAGCCGATGTTCGAACGCCTGCCCGAGGGCCGTGGAAAACGCCTGGTCATCCAGCGCCATCAGCCCGCTGGCGTGATCCGGCGTGGTTGACCAGACGATCGAGCACCAGTGCTCGCCATCGCGCTCGCCCAGTGGCAGGAAGGCCAGCGGGCCTTCGTCGGTGAAGCGCTGCCAGGCCGTGGCCTGATGGGCCTCGGCGCAGCGCACGCTGGTGACGATGGCGTGGTGCAGGTAATCCCACTCGCGGGTTTCGCAGCCAGCCAGGCGACGCACCGCCGAGTTGGCACCATCGGCGGCGATCACCAGCGGGGTGCGCAGCTCGCGGCCATCGGCCAGGGTCAGCAACCAGTCATCGCCGGAGTGGCGCATGCGCTCCAGGCGCGCATTGGCGAGCACGCCGACATCGCTGTCATGCAGGCGCTCGACCAGGGCGTCCTGCACTACCCGGTTCTCGACGATATGCCCCAGGGTCAGCGCATGCACGCTGCCAGCGCTGAAATGGATATTGCCGGTGCCGCTGCCGTCCCACACATGCATCTCGCTGTAGGGGCAGCTGCGCCGCGCCAGCACGCCGGGCCAGGCGCCAAGGCGCTCGAGGATGCGCTGGCTGGCCATCGACAGGGCGCTGACCCGCGGCTCGTAGCCGGCAGTGGCGTCGAAGGGCTCGACAGTCATCGGCCCGCCGTCGAGCACCAGGCATTCCAGCCCCTGCTTGCGCAGGGCGAGGGCCAGGGCACTGCCAACCATTCCGGCACCGACGATGATCAGGTCTGCACGCATCTCGTTCATATCCTCAGGCTGCCTGTCGCACGCGCGGCTTGAGCCGCACGTAAAGCGTCTTGTTGACCCGCGCCACCAGGGTGCCGCTGCCATCGCGCACCTCCACCTGAAGTTCGGGCAGGTACTTGTCACCGCCAGCGGTGCGCTCGCGCACCTGGTCGATGAACGCCTGGTCGATGGCGAACGAGGCGAACACCGGGCCGCGGCCGGGTGCGATGAAATCGATGCTGGCGGCCTTGTCCCAGACCACGTAGTCGCGGCCGAGGTTCTCCATCAGCATCAACATGTAGAAGGGGTCGGTCATCGAATACAGGCTGCCGCCGAACTGGGTACCGACGTAATTGCGGTTGTACCAGCGCAGCGCCATCCGTACGTCGACCTCGCGAAAGTCCGGGGCAATGCGCCTGATCCATACACCGGCGCCCAGATAGGGCGGATAGAGGTTCATGATCCAGCGCAGCATACGGGCCTTGCGCGCCAGCTGGCGTGCATTCATTGCGGGTTACCGCGGGTACCCATGCCCATGGCCTGGCGCGCGAACCAGCGTTTGGCCGGCGGCAGCAGTTCCAGGCCCAGCAGGCCCAGGTTGCGACCGGCAGCGAGCAACGGCTGGTCGGTGCTGAACAAGCGGGTGACCTGATCGGAGAACGCCACGGTACGCGCCTGATCACCGGCTTGAATGCCGGCGTAGCGTTGCAGGGTGGCCAGATCGCCTAACGGCGCCGTACTCGCCAGCAAGGTGTCGGCCAGCGCGCGCACATCGCGCAACGACAGGTTGAAGCCCTGCCCGGCAATCGGGTGCAGGCTGTGGGCGGCATTGCCCAGCACCACCAGGTTGGCGCGCACCTGCTCGGCGGCCTCGATCAGCACCAGCGGATACGGCACGCGCGCGCCGACCTGCTTGAGTGCGCCAAGGCGATAACCAAAGGCCTGCTGCAACTCGGCAAGGAACGTGCGCTCATCGAGTTTGAGCAGGCGTTCGACGTCGCGGCTCGGGTGCGTCCATACCAGCGCGCAGCGATTCTCGGAAAGCGGCAGCAGCGCCAGCGGGCCGGATTCGGTAAAGCGCTCGAACGCCTCGCCAGCATGGGGCCGCTCAGGGGTGATATTGGCGATCAGCGCGGTCTGATCGTATGGCCGCTGGTTGACGCTAATCCCCAACTGCTCACGCAACGACGAACGCCCACCATCGGCAAGAATGGCCAGCGAGCAGTCGATCAGGGTTTCGTCATCGAGGGTCAGGCGATAGCCATCGGCGGTGGCTTCCATACCTTCGACCTGGGCCGGGCAGCGCCAGTGGATCACCTCGGCGTCCAGCGCCTGCCACAGGCAGTGGCCGAGCCAGGCGTTCTCCACCACGTAGCCCAGTGCCGGCACGCCTTCTTGCGCTGCGCTCAGCCGCGCGGCCGCAAAGCGCCCGCGATCGGAGACGTGGATGCGTTCGATGGCGGTGGCCTGTTCGGCAATCGCCGGCCACAGGCCGAGGCCTTCGTAGATCAGCCGCGAACCGTAGGACAGCGCCGTGGAGCGCGCGTCGTAACTGGGCTGGTAGCCCTCGCCCGGGGCGAACGGCTCGATCAACGCGATGCGCCAGCCACGCTTGCGCGCCTCGCCCTGCAGCGCCAGCGCCAGGCTCGCGCCGACCAGCCCGCCACCGATGATCGCCACGTCGACGCGCAGCATGGCCTCAGGCTACCTGCGCGCGGGCGGCGGCCATCAGGGCCTCGATCTCGTCGACGGCCTTGGGTACGTCACCCGTGAGGATCTCGCAACCGGTCTTGGTCACCACCACGTCATCCTCGATGCGCACGCCGATGCCGCGCCATTTCTTGGCGACGTTCTGGTTGTCCAGCGCAATGTAGATGCCCGGCTCGACGGTCATCGCCATGCCTGGTTCGAGCACGCGCCACTCACCGCCAACCTTGTATTCGCCCACATCGTGCACGTCCATGCCCAGCCAGTGGCCGGCGCGGTGCATGTAGAACGGCTTGTAGGCCTCGGCCGCGATCAGCTCGTCGACATCGCCTTCCAGCAGCCCCAGCTCCACCAGGCCCTGGGTGATGACCCGCACCGTGGCCTCATGGGCTTCGTTCCAATGGCGGCCCGGGGCGATGAACTTGAACGCCTCCAGATTGGCGGCCAGCACGATCTCGTAGATGGCCTTCTGCTCGGGCGAGAATTTGCCGCTGACCGGAAAGGTGCGGGTGATGTCGCTGGCGTAGCAGTCGATCTCGCAGCCGGCGTCGATCAGCACCAGGTCGCCATCCTTGAGCAGCGCGTCGTTCTCGCGGTAATGCAGGATGCAGGCATTCTTGCCCGCGGCGACGATGGAGCCGTAGGCCGGCATCTTCGAGCCGCCCTTGCGGAATTCGTAATCCAGCTCGGCTTCCAGGTGATACTCGTGGAGCCCGGCGCGGCTGGCCTGCATGGCCTTGACATGGGCACGGGCGGAAATCTGCGCGGCTTCGCGCATGACCTTCACTTCACCGGCCGACTTGTACAGCCGCAGGTCGTGCAGGAAATGGTTCAGCGCAACGAATTCCTTGGGTGGCGAGGCGCCCTGGCGGGCCTTGGAGCGGATCACATTGACCCACTCCATCAGGTGGCGGTCGAATTCGGGATTGGTGCCCACCGCGTAATACACGCGCTCGCGGCCTTCGATCAGCCCGGGGAGGATGTCGTCGATATCGCCAATCGGGAACGCATCGTCCGCACCGTACTGGCTGATGGCGCCCTCCTGGCCGGCACGCAGGCCGTCCCACAGCTCACGCAGGGGATCGCGCTCACGGCAGAACAACACGTATTCGCCATGTTCACGACCGGGGATCAAGGCGATCACCGCTTCCGGCTCGGGGAAGCCGGAGAGGTACTGGAAATCGCTGTCCTGACGGTAGATATGTTCCACGTCACGGTTGCGGATGAACACCGGCGCCGCCGGCAGGATGGCGATGCTGTTGGGTTCCATCTGCGCCATCAGCGCCTTGCGGCGACGGGCGTATTCCGCTTTGGAGATGCTGGTCATGGGCAGGCTCGATTCCGGTCGGTGAAAGGCGCGATCAGTGCAGCGAAGGCTTCGGCGCCGGGGCGGCCGGTTTGGCACACTCGCTGAACAGCAGCAGCGGCGCGACGCGCAGGTACTCCATGACCTCCATGTAATCGTTCTCGCCGTCCTCGGATTCGTCCAGGGCATTCTGCACCTGGGCGATGGCGGACAAATCCTGCAGCACTTCCATGGCTTCGGCGCTCAGGGCAGCATCGCCGACCGTCAGCCCGAAGCCGCCGAGAAAGCCCTGGCACCACTGGCCCAGTGCCACGGCGCGCTCGGCCAGCGGCGCGTCATCGGAGGGCAGCAGCAGAACCACGGTAACCTCGTCACCGGTCAGCTCGCCGCGCACCATCTCCTGCAGGCCGATCAGCGCCTGGCGGATGTTTTCCGGCGGTTCCACGCCGAGCAGCTCGGTGGCGTCGACCAGCCAGGGGCCGGCTTCGAAGCCGGCGCCGGCGCAGCTGCGGCCCAGCAACAGGCCGTGCAGCTCGGCAGGCGAAACGGAAGAACCACCACTGGCGAGCAGGGCGGCGAATGCAGCGTAGGGAGAACTGGAAGTCGGCATCGATCACTAGGCGCCAAGCGGCGCAATCACTAGAATGGAGGCTTTCTATCCTAGCATCGGCAGACGCGCCAAGACCATCGGCCGGTTTGCGCTGGCGAACCGCTGAATCTATACACTGCGCACACCCTGCCAAAGCGAGAGCCAATGGAAGACGCCGATCTACACGCCCTGACGGCAAAGCTGGAGCTGCTGATCCAGCGTGTCGAGCGACTCAAGGCACAAAATCGTCTGCTGCTGGAAAGCGAGCAGGCGTGGCGCGAAGAACGCGCTCATCTGATCGAAAAGAACGAAATGGCTCGGCACAAGGTCGAATCGATGATTTCGCGCCTCAAAGCCCTGGAGCAGGACTCATGACCCAATCGAATACCGTTACCGTTCAGATCCTGGACAAAGAATATTGCATCGCCTGCCCCGCCGATGAGCGTAGCAACCTGCAGAACGCCGCCCGCTACCTGGACGGCAAGATGCGGGAGATCCGTAGCGGCGGCAAAGTCATCGGCGCCGACCGCGTTGCCGTGATGGCTGCCCTGAACATCACCCATGATCTGCTGCACAAGCAGCAGAACCTCGACAAGCAGGCCACGGACACCCGCGACCACGTGCGCGATCTGCTCGGCCGGGTGGATAACGCCCTGCATGACGACAGCGATGGCCGCGTCTGACCAACGGTCGGCCTTTTTTGTTATACTGGCCGCAGCTCCCTGGAGTGTGCGCCAGTTGGTTGATGTCCCTGAGCCGATACGCACAACCCCGGGGGTTGTCAGTTGAGGCCGGTGTGCATGTCCGCTTGACGGAAAGCCTTAAGGTTTCCTGCAACCTCCACCTTGAACTTTCGGGTTCAAGGGCTAAACCGACAGCGGCATGCTGGGGAGTCACAAATTGCAGCCCGCTGCTGGCCCAGGCCAGCAGCGGGCTTTTTGTTGGCGGCGCCAGCGGCCGCCGGGCGTAGCCCAGAGAAACAAGGGGATCGGCCGATGATCGAAGCCAGCAACCTGACCCGTGCCCAGCTGCGCCGCACGCTGCGCAAAACCCGCCGCGAGCTGCCCAGGGCGGCGCAACGCAAGGCGGCCATGGCGCTGTATCGACAGCTGGCCCAGCACCCGCTGTTTCGCCGCGCACGCCATGTCGCCCTGTATCTGGCCAATGACGGCGAGATCGACCCGCAGCTGCTGATCAACGCCGCCCATGCCCGCGGCAAGCGCGTCTACCTGCCGGTACTGAAATCCTGGCCACGCACCAGCATGGTCTTTCAACGCATCGAGGCGCACGAAAAGCTGGCCGCCAATCGCTTCGGCATTCCCGAACCGCGCCGCAACGGCCAACGTCAGCGCAAGATCTGGACGCTGGACCTGGTTCTTTTGCCCCTGGTGGGCTTCGATCAGCACGGCGGCCGGCTCGGCATGGGCGGCGGTTTCTACGATCGCAGCCTGGCCTATCGGGCACGGCGCAAAAATTGGCACAAACCGACCCTGCTGGGACTGGCCCACCGCTGCCAGCAGGTGGACCGATTGGCCATGGCCAATTGGGACGTAGCGCTGGACGCCACCGTGACCGACGGCGGCTGGTACTAGGCTCAGAGCGTGGCTCGAACCGCCTCGGCAAGCGGTTTACCCTGCTGCCACTGGCTTTGCGTATAACCGGTGGTCACCATGCCAAGGCCTAACACGAAGACCAGTACCCACAACAAATCAGGCTTGCGCCGCATACCCCTTACCTCTTGCCAGATCATTCTTCACGCAGCCCCTGCAGCGCACCGACTCAGAGAGCAAAGTTCATGCCCTATTGGCTGATGAAATCCGAACCCGACGAACTGTCGATCCATGACCTGCAGCGCCTCGGCAAGACCCGCTGGGATGGCGTGCGCAACTACCAGGCACGCAACTTCATCCGCAGCATGCAGGCCGGCGATCAATTCCTCTTCTATCACTCCAGCTGCCCGCAGCCTGGCGTGGCCGGCATCGCCCGTATCGAAGGGGCGCCGTACCCGGATCCCGCCGCGCTGGATCCGCACAGCCACTACCACGACGCCAAGGCCAGCGCCGAGAAGAATCCGTGGACGGCCATCGACGTGGCATTCGTCGAGGCCTTCGAGAGGGTCATCCCGCTGGCTGAGCTGAAGGCGCAGAGCGCGCTGGCGGAACTGGCGCTGGTGCACAAAGGCAGCCGCCTCTCGGTGATGCCCGTCACCGAGGCGCAGTGGACGGCGATCCTGCTGCTGAAGTGATCAGCCCTGCAGGATCAGGTTATTGAACAGCAGATCCTCGACCAGCGGCTGGCCTTCCTCGTCGGTCAGCACCTGCTGGACCTGCTTGAGGGCTTCCTGGCGCAGCTTTTCCTTGGCGTCCGGAGTGGCCAGATTCTCTTCGGTCTGCTGGGAGAACAGCATCACCAGCTGATTGCGGATCAGCGGCTCGTGATGGGTGACCTTGGCCTCGGCATCAGCGCCGGTGACACGCAGCGCCACATCGGCCTTGTAGTACTTGAGCTTCGGCCCGGTACCGAAATTGCCGACCAGCGCGGGCGTCAGGCTGTGGTAGATCACCTGGGGGGCGGCACCTTCTCCCTCAGCTTCCTTGTTTTCTTCGTTGGCCAGAGCCGGGATCGACAGTGCGCAGGCAAGCAGAAGCGTGATGAGGGTTTTCACGGGGCAATCTCCATTGGGGTGCTTGCAAGCATAGCAACGCGCGGCGCGCAGCCCAATGCTTATGGCGGGTTATCAGACGGGGCCATGCTCGTTGACCGAAGGGCCGCCCCGCCTAAACTGCAGGGCTACTCCGCTCGAGGTAGCTCGTGATGAAAGCACTGCTCTGCAAGGCCTTCGGCCCCGCCGATACGCTGGTTCTGGAAGATGTCGACAGCCCCCGGCCGAAAGGCAACGAGGTGCTCATCGAGGTACAGGCCGCCGGGGTGAATTTCCCGGACACGCTGATCATCGAAGGCAAGTACCAGTTCAAGCCGCCCTTTCCGTTCTCGCCCGGCGCTGAAGTCGCGGGCCTGGTCAGCGCCACGGGCGACAAGGTCGCGCACCTGAAAACCGGCGACCGGGTGATGGCCCTGACTGGCTGGGGCGGTTTCGCCGAACAGGTCGCCGCCCCCGCCTACAACGTGCTGCCGGTGCCCGAGAGCATGGACCTGACCACCGCAGCCGCCTTCGGCATGACCTACGGCACCTCCATGCACGCCCTCAAGCAACGCGCCAACCTGCAGCCCGGCGAAACCCTGCTGGTGCTTGGCGCAGCAGGCGGCGTCGGCCTGGCAGCGGTGGAGATCGGCAAGGCCATGGGCGCCCGGGTGATCGCCGCCGCCAGCAGCGCCGAAAAGCTCGAGGCGGCTCGCCAGGCTGGTGCTGATGAACTGATCAACTACAGCGAACAGGGCCTCAAGGACGAAGTGAAAAGGCTCACCAACAGCAACGGCGTGGACGTGATCTTCGATCCGGTCGGCGGCCCGCTGTTCGAAGAGGCGTTTCGCTGCATCGGCTGGAACGGCCGCTGCCTGGTGGTGGGCTTCGCCGCGGGAGGCGGTATCCCGGCGCTGCCGGCCAACCTGCCGCTGCTCAAGGGCGCCGCCCTGGTCGGCGTATTCTGGGGCGCCTTCGCCCAACGCCAGCAGGCGGACAACGCCGAGAACTTCCGGCAGCTGTTCGCCTGGCACGCCGAAGGCAAGCTCAAGCCGCTGGTGTCGCAAACCTTCGCCCTGGAGCGCGGCGGCCAAGCCATCGCCACCCTTGCCCGGCGCCAGGCCGTGGGCAAGCTGGTGGTGACCATCCGGTAGCCAGCGCCAGCGCGCCGTGTCACACAGGCCGCCTCTGGGCGGCTTTTTCATTCGCCGTCGCCAGAGGCTGGCACCTGCGCGCGGGTAAAATGCTACCGCATTTTTCAGGGCGTCCCTTGGTTGCTGCGCTGCGGCGTAGCCGCGCCGCCAACGCCGGACTCGAGGGTTTACCCCGGCACCCCAGGCCGGTAAGTTCGGGCCTGCGCTGTGCAGCGTGCCTTAAATGCGGCCTGGGCCGCTTGATAAAAATAACGCCCTGACCTGCCATGACGTGGGGGCCAGATTCCGCGGTCGGCGTGCCGGGGCAACGGGGCGAAGCCGAAGGAACGCAACGATGAGTTCTATCCTGCTGATGCTGGTTGGCCTGAGCGCCATGTCACTGGGCTATCTGTTCTATTCCAAGTTCATCGCCGAACGGATATACCGACTCGATCCCGACTACCGCACGCCGGCCCATACCATGGGCGATGGGGTCGACTACGTGCCGACCAACCGCTTCGTGCTGTGGGGCCACCATTTCACGTCGGTGGCGGGCGCCGCGCCCATCGTCGGGCCGGCGATCGCGGTGATCTGGGGCTGGGGCCCAGCCTTCCTGTGGGTCACGTTGGGCACCATCTTCTTCGCCGGCGTGCATGACTTCGGCGCCCTGTGGGCCAGCGCCCGCAACCGCGGCCAGTCCATCGGCATGCTCAGCGGGCGGCTGATCGGCGCCCGCGGGCGCAGCCTGTTCCTGGTGGTGATCTTCCTGGTGCTGCTGATGGTCAATGGCGCCTTCGCTGCGGTCATTTCCAACCTGCTGGTATCGACGCCAACCTCGGTGATTCCGGTGTGGGGCGCGATCATCGTGGCGCTGCTCATCGGCCAGGCGATCTACCGCTACAAGGTGGGCCTGCTGTGGCCATCGATCATTGGCGTGGCGGTGCTCTACGCGCTGATCCTGCTGGGTAACGCGGTGCCGGTGGTGCTGCCGGAAACCGTGCTGGGCCTGTCGGCCAAGTCGGTGTGGATCCTGCTGCTGTTCGCCTACGCGGCCATCGCCTCGCTGCTGCCGGTGTGGGTGCTGCTGCAACCGCGCGACTACATCAACGGCCTGCAACTGTTCGTCGGCCTCGGCCTGCTGTACACGGCAGTGCTGTTCGGAGCGCCGGAGATCGTCGCCCCCGCGTTCAACACTGCCCTGCCGGACAACACCCCGAGCATCGTACCGCTGCTGTTCGTGACCATCGCCTGTGGCGCCATTTCCGGCTTCCACGGCCTGGTCGCCTCGGGCACCACCTCCAAGCAGCTGGACAAGGAAACCGACGCCCGTTTCGTCGGCTATTTCGGCGCCGTGGGTGAAGGCATGCTGTCGCTGGCGGCGATCATCTGCTGCACCGCCGGCTTCGCCACCCTGGTGGACTGGCAGGCGGTGTACACCGCGTTCGGCACCGGTGGCGTCAACGCCTTCGTGACTGGTGGCGGCACCCTGCTGGCCAACGGCCTGGGCCTGCCGGCCGACCTCGGCGCGACCATCCTGGCGGTGATGGCCATCCTGTTCGCCGGCACCACCATGGATACCGGCCTGCGCCTGCAGCGCTTCGTCATCCAGGAAGCCGGCGAGCTGGCCGGGATCAGGGTCAACACCCTGGTCGGCACCGTGCTGGCCGTTGGCGTGTGCATGACCCTGGCCTTCGGTGCCGGCGCCGATGGCAGCGGCGGCATGATCATCTGGCCGCTGTTCGGCACCACCAACCAGCTGCTGGCCGGCCTGACCCTGGCGATCATTACCGTGATCCTGATCAAGAAGGGCCGCCCGGCGATCTACACCCTGGTGCCCTTGGTGTTCCTGCTGGCCATGTCGATCTTCGCCCTGCTGGTGCAGATGGGCCAGTTCTACCGCGCCGAAAACTGGCTGCTGCTGGGCATGGACGTGGTGATCCTGATCGCTGCGCTGTGGGTAACCCTGGAGTCGTTCATCGCCATGCGCCAGGGCCGCGACCCGGTCGAGGCTGATGCGCCAGGCGAGGCCCGCGAGTGAGCGGGCGCGAGGCGCCGTTGCTGCAACGGGTATCGGCCGGGCTGCGCGAATTCTACGTCGCCCCGTACCGGCGAACCTTCGCCCGCGCCCGGCGCGACGAGGACGATCTGTTCATGCTGTTGGTGTTCAGCGAAAACCTCGGCGTGCCCAACCCCGCGGCCTATTACACCCTGGAGCTGATGCCGGTGCTGTACGAACGCTTCCACGACTGGCATCGGCGCATGGGCATGGAGCGCTCGCCACTGGACCATATCGGATGCTGCTAGAACTGGCGGAGAAACGTCGCGTGCTGTTCATCGGCGGCAAGGGCGGCGTCGGCAAGACCACGGTGTCGGCGGCTACCGCGCTGGCCCAGGCGCGCAGCGGGCGCCGCGTGCTGCTGGTGTCCACCGACCCGGCGCACAACCTGGGCCACCTCTGGGGCCGCCCGGTGGGGCCAAGCCCGGTGGCGCTGGCCGAGGGCCTCGACGGCCTGGAGCTCGACCCGCAGGCCAGCGTCGAACAGCACCTGAGCGAAGTGGGCGCGGCGCTGCGCAAGCTGATGCCGGCGCACCTGGCCGGCGAAGTGGACAAGCACATGAGCCTGTCGCGCGATGCGCCGGGCATGCACGAGGCCGCGCTGCTCGAGCGCATCGCCGAAACGCTCGACAACGGCCTGCACGACTATGACCTGGTGGTCTTCGACACCGCGCCTTCGGGGCATACCGCACGCCTGATGGCGCTGCCGGAGATGATGGCAGCCTGGACCGAAGGCCTGATGCGCCGCCGTGAGCGCAGCACCGGCTTTGCGGCGGTGCTGCGCAACCTGGGTGGCGACGACCGCGGCTTTGGCGAGACGCTGCTGGGCCGCGAGCCGGGCGACTCGGTGGATGATCGCGACACTCAGGTGCGTCGCCTGCTCGATCGTCGGCGGCAGCGCTTCAGCCGGCTGCGCGAGGTACTCGGCGATGGGCGGCAATGCGCCTTCGTCATCGTCCTGGCGGCCGAGCGCCTGCCGGTGCTGGAGAGCATCGAGCTGCATGCCCAGCTGCAGCGCAGCGGGGTGAATGTCGCAGGACTGGTGGTCAACAAACGCTCGCCGGCCGATGTCGGCGCCTTTCTGGCCGAACGCCGGGAACAGGAGGAGCGCTACCTGGATGAGCTGCGCCAGGTATTGGGGCATCTGCCGATGCAGCAACTGCCGCTGCTGGCGGCCGATGTACAAGGGCTGCCAGCGCTGCAAGCCTTTGCCGAGCGGCTGGCCGAGCCCGCCACGGGCTGACGCGCCGGAACCAGCCGCCAGATGGCGGCGTGTTCCATTCAGCCTCGCGGCGCGTAGGCGAACACGTCGGCACGCATCTGGTGGGCGTCCATCCCCGCCTCGACCAGGGCGTCCAGCGTCGCATAGACCATGCTCGGCGAACCGCTGGCGTAGACGTGCAGCGCGCGCAGATCCGCGAAGTCCTCGCGAACGGCTTCGTGCAACAGGCCACAACGGCCCGTCCAGCCACACTGATCGCTGACCACCTGATGCAGGGACAGGTTGGGCAATGCCAGCCATTCATCCCAGTGCGGCAGTTGATAGAAGTCTTCAGGCCGGCGGGCGCCCCAGTACAGGTGCACCGGATGCTGGAAACCACGCGAGCGGCACTCTTCGATCAGGCTATGCATCTGCGCCATGCCGGTACCGGCGGCGATCAGCACCAGCGGCCCGTCCGGCAGCTCGGCCAGGTGGGCATCACCGAACGGCAGTTGCACCCGTGCCGTGCCCTGCTCGCGCAGCTGCTGCAGCAGGTTCAGGGCACTGGCCTCGCGGGCGAGGATATGCAGCTCCAGATCACGGCCCTGCTGCGGCGCCGAGGCCAGGGAGAAGGCTGACTTCTCGCCGTCCTGGCGCTCGATCAGCAGGTACTGACCGGCGTGATAACGCGGCGGCTTGCCAGCCGGCGCACGCAGCAGCACGCGCCACACATCGCCACCCGCGTCGATGCAGCCCAGCACCTGGCAACCCAGGCTGCGCACCGGCAGCTCGCCGGGCAGCAGCACGCCATCCCAGTGCAGCACGCAATCTTGCAGTGGTTCGGCGATGCAGGTGTACAGCTCGCCATGATCCAGCTCGACGCCATTCTGGCGCACACGGCCCTCGACCAGCAGCGCGCCACAGACATGGCAATTGCCATTGCGGCAGCTCTGCGGGCAGGTGTAGCCCAGGCGTCGGGCGGCATCGAGGATGGCTTCGCCAGCGTCGACATCGAGCACCGCGCCGGAGGGTTGCAGGGTGACCTTCATCAATCGATTCCCAACTCGCTCCACATTTCATCGACCCGCTTGGTGACCGCCTCGTCCTTGACGATCGCCCGGCCCCACTCGCGATTGGTTTCGCCTGGCCACTTGTGGGTGGCATCGAGGCCCATCTTCGAGCCCAGGCCGGAGATCGGCGAAGCGAAATCCAGGTAGTCGATCGGCGTGTTCTCGATCATCACCGTGTCGCGCTTGGGATCCATGCGCGTGGTGATGGCCCAGATCACGTCGTTCCAGTCGCGGGCATTGATGTCGTCATCGGTGACGATAACGAACTTGGTGTACATGAACTGTCGCAGGAACGACCACACACCGAGCATCACGCGCTTGGCGTGGCCCGGGTACTGCTTCTTCATGGTCACCACCGCCATGCGGTAGGAACAGCCTTCGGGCGGCAGGTAGAAGTCGGTGATCTCCGGGAACTGCTTCTGCAGGATCGGCACGAACACTTCGTTCAGCGCCACCCCGAGAATCGCCGGCTCATCTGGTGGCCGGCCGGTGTAGGTCGAGTGGTAGATCGGGTCACGGCGGCGGGTGATGCGCTCGATGGTGAACACCGGGAAGGTGTCGACCTCGTTGTAGTAACCGGTGTGGTCGCCATACGGGCCTTCCGGCGCCGTCTCGCCGGGGTGGATCACGCCCTCGAGGACGATCTCGGCACTGGCCGGCACCTGCAGATCACTGCCGATGGCCTTGACCAGCTCGGTGCGATGGCCGCGCAACAGGCCGGCGAAGGCGTATTCGGAGAGGGTATCGGGCACCGGCGTGACGGCGCCAAGGATGGTCGCCGGATCGGCGCCCAGGGCCACGCACACCGGATAGGGTTTGCCCGGATGTTTCTGGCACCATTCGCGATAATCCAGCGCACCGCCGCGGTGGCTGAGCCAGCGCATGATCACCTTGTTGCGGCCGATCACCTGCTGGCGATAGATGCCGAGGTTCTGGCGCTCCTTGTTGGGCCCCTTGGTGATGGTCAGACCCCAGGTGATCAGCGGCGCCACGTCGCCCGGCCAGCAGTGCTGGATCGGCAGCTTGGCCAGGTCGACATCGTCGCCCTCCTCGATCACTTCGTGGCAGGGCGCATCCTTGAGCACTTTCGGCGCCATGCTGATGACCTTCTTGAAGATCGGCAGCTTGTTCCAGGCATCCTTGAGGCCCTTCGGTGGCTCGGGCTCCTTGAGAAAGGCCAGCAGTTTGCCGATCTCGCGCAGCTCCGAGACTTCCTCGGCGCCCATGCCCAGCGCCACGCGCTTGGGCGTGCCGAACAGGTTGCCGAGTACCGGTACGCTGTGACCGGTGGGGTTCTCGAACAGCAGTGCCGGGCCACCCTTGCGCAGGGTCCGGTCGCACACCTCGGTCATTTCCAGGTTCGGCGATACCGGCGCCTTGATGCGCTTGAGCTCGCCGCGCGCTTCCAGGCCGCGGATAAAGTCGCGCAGATCGCGATACTGCATGCTGGAACCTCACTCGAATCGGGGCGCAAAGTTTAGCGCCGAAGTCGGACTTGCAGAACAACGTCGATACTACAGACAAACAAAAGCCGGGTTTCCCCGGCTTTTTTGTGCCACCAGACCGTTACTTGCGCTTCATGGACATGAAGAACTCGTCGTTAGTCTTGGTAGCTTTCAGCTTGTCGATCAGGAACTCGATGGCGGCGATTTCGTCCATCGGGTGCAGCAGCTTGCGCAGAATCCACATGCGCTGCAGCTCGTCTTCGGCGGTCAGCAACTCTTCGCGGCGGGTACCGGCGCGGTTGATGTTGATGGCCGGGAATACGCGCTTCTCGGCGATACGACGATCCAGGGGCAGTTCCATGTTGCCGGTACCCTTGAATTCCTCGTAGATCACTTCGTCCATCTTCGAGCCGGTTTCCACCAGCGCGGTAGCGATGATGGTCAGCGAGCCGCCTTCCTCGATGTTACGCGCGGCACCGAAGAAGCGCTTCGGCTTCTCCAGGGCGTGGGCGTCGACACCACCGGTGAGCACCTTGCCGGAGCTCGGGATCACGGTGTTGTAGGCACGCGCCAGACGGGTGATGGAGTCGAGCAGGATGACCACATCCTTCTTGTGCTCGACCAGGCGCTTGGCCTTCTCGATGACCATCTCGGCGACCTGCACGTGGCGGGTCGGCGGCTCGTCGAAGGTGGAGGCGACCACTTCGCCGCGCACGGTGCGCTGCATCTCGGTCACTTCTTCCGGGCGCTCGTCGATCAGCAGAACGATCAGGTGGCACTCGGGGTTGTTACGCGCGATGTTGGCTGCGATGTTCTGCAGCATGATGGTCTTACCGGCTTTTGGCGGTGCGACGATCAAGCCACGCTGGCCCTTGCCGATTGGCGCGCAGAGGTCGATCACCCGGCCGGTGATGTCCTCGGTGGAGCCGTTGCCGGCTTCCATGGTCAGGCGCTTGTTGGGGAACAGCGGCGTGAGGTTCTCGAACAGAATCTTGTTTTTCGCGTTCTCGGGACGATCAAAGTTGATCGTGTCGACCTTGAGCAGCGCGAAGTACCGCTCGCCTTCCTTCGGCGGGCGGATCTTGCCAACGATGGTGTCACCGGTGCGCAGGTTGAAGCGACGAATCTGACTCGGCGAGACGTAGATATCGTCAGGGCCGGCAAGATAGGAAGCGTCTGCGGAGCGGAGGAAGCCGAAGCCGTCCTGGAGAATCTCCAACACGCCATCACCGGAGATCTCCTCACCGCTTTTCGCGTGCTTCTTGAGCAGGGAGAAAATCACGTCCTGCTTGCGCGAACGGGCCATATTTTCTATGCCCATTTCTTCGGCCAATTGCAGCAGGTCGGTAATCGGCTTTTGCTTGAGTTCAGTCAGATTCATATAGGAATGACGTAGTCGTATAAGGAGGGAATGGTAAGCATTGAGCTTGAGAGGCCGCACCGCGAGGAGGCGACAGGCGCCCGCTTTATTGTCGAATGTTCGATTAGGAATGCGTCGGCAGCGGCGTGCAGGGGGTCGCTTAGGAAAAGCGACGGCCCGAATGTAACATCGGCTTTGCAAAGGCGTCTAGCCTTCGGGCAGAAAAAAGCCCCGTTGTCTACGGGGCTTTTCGGCGACGCTTACAGGTTGGCGTCGATGAAGGCAGCCAGCTGCGACTTGGACAGTGCGCCGACCTTGGTGGCCTCGACGCTGCCGTTCTTGAACAGCATCAGGGTCGGAATGCCACGCACGCCGTACTTGGGCGGGGTGTCCTGGTTTTCGTCGATGTTCAGTTTGCAGACCTTCAGCTTGCCCTGATACTCCCTGGAGATTTCGTCCAGCACCGGCGCGATCATCTTGCACGGGCCGCACCACTCGGCCCAGTAGTCGACCAGAACCGGGCCATCAGCCTGGATGACGTCCTGATCGAAGCTGGCATCGCTTACATTGGTGATGAATTCACTCATGGGAAGTCTCCGTGTTGGCACGCAATAACGATAAAAGTGACGGCCATGATAGCCCGGCTAGCGTGACACAGGAAGGCGCTGGCCATTGAGCGTAGCCATAGAAGCTATCGATACGGCCAATGGGCGAGGCCGCGCAGAATGCCCACGGCAGACTGCCTGCAAACAGCCGCTAAGGTGGCGGCCATGCGCGTATGCGTTGGCGTGCGCGGTCTATCGTGGCACGATGGCGGGGTTCTGCCTCGAGATTGACTGATCATGCCGCAAACCCACTCCGAGTCCTTTCCCCTGGTTGCCGCCATCGATCTGGGCTCCAACAGCTTTCATATGGTGCTGGCCAAGGCCGACCACGGCGAGATTCGCATCCTCGAGCGACTCGGTGACAAGGTGCAACTGGCGGCGGGCATCGACGAGCAGCGCCAGCTCAGCGAAGAAGCCATGCAGCGCGGCCTCGACTGCCTGAGCCGCTTCGCCCAGCTGACCAACAGCCTGCCCCAGGGCGCCGTGCGCATCGTCGGCACCAATGCCCTGCGCGAGGCGCGCAACCGCGCCGAATTCATCCGCCGGGCCGAGGCATTGCTGGGCCATCAGGTGGAAGTGATTTCCGGGCGCGAAGAAGCCCGCCTCATCTACCTGGGTGTGTCGCACACCATTGCCGACACCCCCGGCAGGCGCCTGGTCGCCGATATCGGCGGCGGCAGTACCGAATTCATCATCGGCCAGCGTTTCGAGCCGCTGCTGCGCGAAAGCCTGCAGATGGGCTGCGTCAGCTATACCCAGCGCTACTTCAAGGACGGCAAGATCACCCCGGCACGCTACGCCCAGGCCTATACCGCCGCGCGCCTGGAGATCATGGGCATCGAGCATGGCCTGAGCCGCCTCGGCTGGCAGGACGCGGTGGGCGCCTCGGGCACCATCAAGGCCATCGGCCTGGCGATCCAGTCCGCCGGCCTGAGCAACAACGGCGAAGTCACCGCCGAAGGCCTGGCCTGGCTCAAGCGCAAGGTATTCAAGTGCGGCGATGTCGAACGCCTTGACCTCGATGGCCTGAAACCCGATCGCCGGCCAATCTTCCCGGCCGGCCTGGCCATTCTCGAAGCCATCTTCGATGCCTGCGAACTGAACCGCATGAGCCACTCCGAAGGCGCGCTGCGCGAAGGCGTGCTCTACGACCTGCTCGGCCGTCATCAGCATGAAGACGTCCGCGAGCGCACCCTGTCGGCGTTCATGGAGCGTTACCACGTCGATCAGGAGCAGGCTGCACGAGTGGAAGCCAAGGCGCTGTCGGCCCTCGACAAGGTCGCCAAGGACTGGGAGCTGACCGACGACTGGCACCGCGAACTGCTCAGCTGGGCAGCCAAGGTGCACGAGGTCGGCCTGGACATCGCCCACTATCAGTACCACAAGCATGGCGCCTACCTGATCGAGCACTCCGACCTGGCCGGCTTCTCGCGCCAGGATCAGCAGATGCTGGCCCTGCTGGTGCGTGGCCACCGCCGCAACATCCCCAAGGAAAAACTCACCGAGTTCGGCGACGAGGGCGTGAAGCTGGTGCGCCTCTGCGTGCTGCTGCGCTTTGCCATCCTGTTCCACCACATTCGCGGCAGCCAGAACATGCCCAGTGTGCGCCTGAAGGCTGGGCCCACCAGCCTGGCCATCGAATTTCCGCGAGGCTGGCTGGCGGCAAATCCGCTGACCCAGGCGGATTTCGAAAGCGAAGCCGAGTGGCTCAAGCGCATCGACCTGACCCTGACCGTCAGCTGACGGCGGCGCCTGCACCAGGCGCCTGAAGGCTCACACGCGATAACCAGACGTTGCTGGCCGGCGATGCGCAGCAGCGGATCGCCGCGCATCACCCACGGCCAGGTGCGCTCGCGGCGCTGGCGAAACCCCCGGTAACGTCGCGCAACCACCTATTTTTGACAGCTTCAATAACCATCAGGATAGAATCGGGGTTGGCCTTAAAACCTTACCAAGAGTGATGACGTTGGATAGCACCACAGTTAACAGCCTGTTTCTGATTGGCGCCTTAATGGTGGGTGCGAGCATCGCCGTCAGTTCCCTGTCCACGCGCCTTGGCGTACCCATTCTGGTGATCTTCCTTGCCGTGGGCATGCTGGCAGGCGTCGATGGTATCGGCGGCATCGCTTTCAATGATTATTCGCTCGCCTACCTGATCAGTAACCTGGCCCTGGCCGTGATCCTGCTCGACGGCGGCATGCGCACCCGCAAGGCCACCTTCCGCGTGGCGCTGTGGCCGGCACTCTCGCTGGCCACCGTCGGCGTGGCCATCACCGCGGGGCTTACCGGCCTGGCAGCGGCCTGGCTGTTCAACCTGACACTTCTCGAGGGCCTGCTGATCGGCGCCATCGTCGGTTCCACCGACGCGGCCGTGGTGTTCAATCTGCTCAATGGCAAGGACCTCAACGAACGCGTCGGCTCCACCCTGGAGATCGAGTCAGGCAGCAATGACCCGATGGCGATGTTCCTCACCGTCTCGTTGATCGCCATGCTGGCCAGCGGCCAGACCAGCTTCAGCTGGTCGCTATTGACCGACCTGGTCTGGCAGTTCGGGGTCGGCATCGCCCTGGGTGCCGGCGGCGGCTGGCTGCTGCTGCAATTGATCAACCGCCTGACCATCGCCGACGGCCTGTATCCCCTGTTGGCGGTCAGCGGCGGCATCTTCATCTATGCGCTGTCCGGCACCCTGGGTGGCAGCGGCATCCTCGCGGTATACGTCTGCGGCCTGATGATGGGCAACCAGCCGATCCAGAACCGCAACGGCATCTTGCACATGTTCGACGGCCTGGCCTGGCTGAGTCAGATCGGCATGTTCCTGGTGCTCGGCCTGCTGCTCACGCCCAGCGAGCTGCTGCCCATCGCCGTGCCGGCGCTGGCGCTGTCGCTGTGGATGATTCTCTTCGCACGGCCGCTGTCGGTGTTCGTCGGGCTGCTGCCGTTCAAGATGTTCCACCTGCGCGAGCGGCTGTTCATCTCCTGGATCGGCCTGCGCGGCGCCGTGCCGGTGATTCTCGCGGTGTTCCCGCTGATGGCCGGCCTGGACAATGCCCAGCTGTTCTTCAATGTCGCCTTCTTCATCGTGCTGGTTTCCCTGCTCGTGCAGGGCACCTCGCTGGGCTGGGCGGCACGCAAGGCCAAGGTGGAAATCCCGCCATCGCCCTCGCCGATTTCCCGCAGCGGCCTGATGATCCACCCCACCAGCCAGTGGGAAATGTTCATCTACCGCCTGGGCGCCGAAAAGTGGTGCATCGGCGCGCCGCTGCGGGAACTGAACATGCCCAAGGATACCCGGGTCGCCGCACTGTTTCGCGGCAACGAGCTGCTGCACCCCTCTGGCAGCACCAAGCTGGAAGCCGGCGACCTGCTGTGCGTCATCGGCCATGAGCACGACCTGCCCGCGCTGGGCAAGCTGTTCATCCAGCCGCCGAAGAAATCCCAGGACCTGCGTTTCTTCGGCGACTTCGTGCTGGAAGGCGATGCCCAGCTCGACGCGGTGGCAGCGCTTTACGGGCTGCACGTGGAGCCGGAGGATGTCGGGCAATCGCTGGGCCACTTCATCAGCCACCTGATCGACGGCGAAACCGTGGTGGGCGACCAGATCGAATGGCAGGGCATGGCCTGGACCGTCGCCGAGATGGACGGGAACAAGATCCGCAAGGTCGGCGTCAGATTCCCCGAAG
>ENA-UOWK01000368-UOWK01000368.1-bioreactor-metagenome-genome-assembly--contig:-NODE-368-length-31345-cov-26.183253_pt1 | contig 31345 bp, 21 predicted proteins | sample MGYA00238157_ERZ761612 | MGnify/ENA primary metagenome ERZ761612 (study PRJEB28901, sample SAMN06268035) | bioreactor metagenome | isolation source: Joint BioEnergy Institute, California, USA... | reverse complement strand
TTTTGAACAAGATTGAACCAATTCTTGATAATATCTGGATTCTCACATTGTGCTCGTTGATAATCATACTTGCGATTGTATTTTGATGCAAGATCATTATGCCGCTTGATAAATTGGGTCACCCAATTTGGACCAATTGATGCAGTATTGCCTTTGCGATCAGATAGTAATAGATCTGCCATTCTGCATACAGTGGCATGAGATGGTGGTAGACCTCACTTGTCCATATCAAGAATCCACTTTTTGAGTGAATATTCTTCTGATTTTGTGAGCTTTTGACTATTTGGCATGGTATCTGAACGTGCTGTTCTGCTGCAAAGCTGATACTGGAGGGTCTGTGGAGGCACATCAAATGCTGTTGCTGCTGCTGCTTTGCTCTGAAACTGCCCATTCTGATAGGCCTTTATAGCTAATAGAAGACAATCTTCTTGATTAACTGCAGAATCTGATGATTTTGGTGGCATATTGGGTGGTTGAATAGGGGAAGATGGATAGGGGGGAAACTCGGAACTTTTGCGCCGCTCGGTGGTGTGCGCCGCTCGGTGGTGGATTACGTTAGCTACAGTGGAGTTGCGGTAACAATCGAGATCGTCAAACAGGCAGAAATAGAGTTATATGTTTTGAGATAACAATAAGCAAGGATAGTGCTTATCAGGTAGTGGTCGTATTCCTCTCAGTAGAGTGTGCCCGAGACTCACATTTCCTAAACCGTGCTTCAATATTATTCCTGTCGATCGCTTGCAATTGACCTATGTTTTAATGTCTAGGGTGATGAAAGGCTTCTGCAGGGCGAGTTAGATGCCATCCTTCAACTCATTATCCGAACTAGCAAACAATTAGACACCGGTTCCAAGATATAAATATGCCACTTCGTTGCCTAAAAATTAGGTCCTACAGACAAACAGACATCCCGCATTGTGTCGGATGATAAGGGATTGAAGCGGCCAGCTCAGGAAACAAAGCATGCAGCCAATGATGAAGAGGTAAACAGGAAGTATAAAAAGCCTCTCTGCGGGTTTCCGATGTTTGCTTCTGAGAAACACGCGATAGATATATCTAAGGCTTCAGTTGACGCTTCGAACGTGATTCCAAAATCCCCTTCGGAAGAGTCTAGTACAAATGAGAAAGATATTATGACTAAACGCGTCATGAATCGTTGGGGTCATCCTCTGGCGGCAATGGAAATTGGTAGCGATCCAATGCCAACATCTCCTCCACGGGTGGTCCATTCAGAAACCCAAGTCAAGCATTGCCTGATGCGACCCTTTGGAGTATTATATACGGATCAAGGGACATCTTAGATTGAGCAGGATGATAAGGAGCATCGCCTTTTTTTTTGTCTTGACTAGAAAATGATTACCAAAAAAAGAGCGACCAGATACCTCTAGTCGCCAAACACTGCTTCATCTACCTCCAAACCGACGAAATATCAATCATCAGGATGGCCACGACGCTTCATGAAGTACCTAGCTAAAAAGAAGTTCGAGCAGCTCTTTACTGCGAAGCTTACCAATATGGGCCTCATGGATGAGTTAGGTCCCCAGCCTCGACAGAAGTAGATGGGACCAACCGGAACAAGAGTATGGGCTGAAGCACACTTGAATAGGCTTTTCTTGAGCCTTCCGGTCCCCCAGCTGGATTAGATCTTCCGACGGGAATATGTGACCTTTCTCGGTTTTAAACCGAACACATGCATAAGTCCTCGAAAGTCGTGCCACTGCCAACTTTGTAGGGAGGGTGTATGCAACGGCATATATAACTACTGCTGATACCTTTTCGACGAATGATCGGGAACTTGTGTCTAATATCTGCTGTATACAGAACATGAATTAGATGCTTACGGCTCAAGGAAGACAGGACTCCAACACAGATTGGACCCCTGAGTCCACCTATATCTTGCTGAAACAAACCCTCCTCAAAATCTAAGTGGTGGAAAACGGACGCGTGTATCAAAGATGACAGACCGACTTTGTGCCATAGTCTCCTGACCTGGTACTATTATATACCAGATCCTTTTCACAAGGAAAAGAACGAAAATATCGAGCAAGAACGATACAGATATCAATCATCTGTAACGGCCACACTAACAGGAACAGCTATCCGTTTTGGCGCTATCTGATTCGAATCGATTTGAAAGTCGGTTCAGCCATGATTTAACCAAGATCGGATGTTCTGAATAGTATTCTGGATGTTTCTCAAAAGAGCTCAATTTGCTTGGTTGATGCTTATATATAAGGGATTGGTGCAAGAATCTGCTGAGATGATCGGGTGGACAGCTCAGAGAAGCTGTGTTTTACTTTGAGGATGCTCTAACTGTTGTGACATATACCAAAGTCATCAACAGACAACTCCAGCCCAGGGAGTAGGAGTGCTATTCAACTGGATTGACGCAATTAGTACTCGCGAGGACTTGATTGAATCCGTCTCACCAGTCAAGGGGGCGGATTGGATTCCTGGACCAGCTGTCGACACACAAAATAAATGCTATAATCGCCTCCTTGTCTCACAAGACCGACATGAGATATATCTAACATTTGCCAGATACAATCCACAGTATGTAGAATATCTGACAAAGAAGAAAGAAAAACGGGATGGGTTCCTTGTGATGGAAAGCTATGGACCATGGCATATCAACAACCATGAGAACATGAGGTATCTTGGCCAGGTGATTGTTACGTTGACTATGCTGGCCAGCGATGCAGCTTGACATTACCATTATTATACAAAAGGAGGAACTCATTGAATCTCCATTTCATATGGACCATCTATATATCACAGCTGTCAAGCGACATTTCCAGTGACGAACGCTATGGCCCTTGTCCATCAGGAACTTAGCGTCTCCAAAAGCCCGGCTGAAAATGGTCTCACGCTGCGGTCAGGAGGATTGACAGTGCTCGTCAATTTACCGAGTCTAATGCTCTTATCCGGCCATTTAATGCATCTCACCAAGAAAAGAACCACTCATACTGGTAATTTCGGAAGGTCAATACCTTGAAACTCATACAGATGTATGAACAAGTATGCTAGGACCGCTGACTCCAGGCATCACAATTTGGCTCGGCGATGGAGAAGTCCTGGATCGTGAACCTGGAAGTCACCATATTCTTGGAAAGGATCTGTGGTTTGGGCCGAGGAGTGTTTTCGGCGCTATCTCGTATAATTGCTTTACTTATTTGATTTGAAACTCAGGGGATTGCTCAGCAAATGATGCAGCTGAGTCAGCCATAGGTAATCTCTCGCGGCAAATAATTACCGGAAGTTGGCTTGAAAGAAATTATCCAAAGAAGCAACTTTACGAGGATTGTGCTCATGTGCGGTCCCAATGCACAGCCCAGTTTCATGAGCTACATTGCCACTGTTCATCGGTGACAGCAATATCGAAGAATACAGAGTACAGAGTGTTGCCTATTTCTGTATGTCATGGACCAGTTGCTGATGTGGAATAAATAAGGCAACGCGCCTGCAAGCAATGAAAGATTTCAATATATTTTATATGCAACATTCTATGATGCTAGATAAATTGGCAGAATTGCACTTATTTTGACCTCCAGAGTACCCTCTAAAGTGTATCTTGTGTGCCAAAGCTCAATCTTCGGAGCAAGATGGAATATATGAGTAGATTGCTCTAAACAAAAGCCCTCGTCGCTGTGGTATATTGTTAGGATACGCTCTGAAAACAGAATCTCTAGTCTATGATGTACATACACTGCGAAGCTGTATTCTTCTTGAATGATACCGAGAAAAGAAGATGGATTGTATGGTTAAGATTTCTGACTGGTCTATTTCTATCTACACATGTTGAGTATTTATATGCTGTTACATATGCACAGTACAAAACTCTATCTATGCCGTATATATCGCCTCTATAGTATTATACAGTACAGCTGGAGAACATTAGGTCATATGATTTTTTTTTCGTCTTCTTTCCCTTTCCTCTCCCCTTTGCGTTCTATGACCAAGCGGGTCTACAGCCTCAAGATCTTCCCATCCGCATCGGTCCCGCCCCGGAAATGATCCGCAATGACTCTCCCCTTTAGGATCGTCTCATCCACAACCCCCTCAACGTGCTTCGGCTCGATACGCCCGTACCAGATGCCCTTTCCGGCCAGCGGACTCAAAGCACCATCCGGACCCGTCAGGCCCGGCGGGATGTAGATGATCACGTTCCCGGCGTACTTGTGCCCACCGATATGGCTGATCAGACCGACATTCGCGTGGTTCGGCCCGTCGACCGTGCTTCCGTCCGGGTGCGTAGTAGAGGAGAACCCCCGCTCGCGCAGCACGCGCTGGAACTCGGCCTGCAGCACGGGACCCATGACGCCGCAGCGCATGTCGCGTCCGGCGTGGCCGCAGATCAGTATCGTGGGGGATTGTTTGATGTCAATTGCGTCGGGGAACTCGGACGCCAGTTCGGGGGACCGTGTCAGCTCCGCGCGGACAGACTCGGGGAGGGCGGAGTGCATGTCGTGCAGTTTGAGAGGGAGAAGGAAGGCGCGGATGAATTTTGAGAGGGAATCCTGGGGACCCTCTATGGTGGCGGAAATTGAGGGGAAGAATTTGAAGCTGGGGAAGAGGAAGGCGGAGGCAGTGCAGGGGGAGGAGGCTGCTGCGGAGGCGGCGGGGAAGGAGGAATTGGTAATCAGGACATTGTTGTACGGCTAATTACGCACGGGTCAGTTATTTTGGCTTTGTATTATAGTATCTTCGTATAGATATAATATTCTCGAGAAGTGAAAACTGGAGATCTGGCCAAATAGTATACATACATCAGCATATTTCCCACCTCTCCCCAGCAGCTTCTTGCACCCCCTTGACAGCGCACCCCACCCTGTTCCCTGCCCATCATCCTCGATACGACTCGTCCAGTCACTCTGGCCCGTGCAGATAAGAAGCTGCTGTGTATATGCGGCCATCGTTCCGTTGAGCGGCTGCGCGTAGTCAATTTCCAGGCCCTCGGGCATAGGCGGCGTCGGCGAACACGAACAGCTCGGTTCGGGGCAAGTCTGGGTGACGGGGAAAGGCGGAGGGACATCGAAAGGGCGGCGGGGAGCATCACAACGCGAGAAAGATATCGAGAAAGGTCGGATATATTGTGGTCGGCAGGTACTTTGGCTACTGCTGGGGAGCGACGCCCAGCAAGGGCTTCGTGCTCTCAACCGCAAGCGCATGATCGCGAGCAGAACGTTGAAGTGGTAAGACCTCCAGCTCCCCAATCCCAGGATGAGAAGCAACTGAACAAGTATATGGGAAGTGGGCGCATGAATCCTTTAAAGAATCGCAGCAACCTGGAGGTTCGTCCGAAAAGTCGCGATTCGGATCTCGGGGCTCGGAGATAACTTTCATCAATTATCAGCGTCGGCGAACCCGTGGTTGGCTCCCGCCGCGTCCCGCCCACTCGAGATGTTCTCCATGATCTCCTCGACTAATCATCATCGCCATGTTCATCGAACGGTCTAGTCTTCTCACTCCTTTGGCAGGCATGTCCGCAGGAGTAGCAAATCTGCCTGTCTGCATCAACTTGTTTCTTTTAGAAGGCTCGCTTGTTTTCATCCCGTTTGCGCGTTCATGATTGGCTCTTCCATGGAGTAACCCTAAGGGAGATCATCTGAAGCCGATGTGCAGTCACTACTTACTTACAGTCGAGCTGGAGACTGGGAGCATGTTATATTTCATACGGCAGCTGGACCTCAACTGCTGCTCAGCACACAGCTGCGCAGACTCTGTTCTCGCAATGATGATCGACGAAGGGGTCTACATACAAAACGTCCTATTCGTAGGGCAAGGGATAACCTGACTTTTGCAACCCTCCCTATCCTGGGATTCATCCGCATGGAGGAGGAATAAAATTTGTCCTCTTCAACAGGTTTGCGCATGCTGTGTGCTTCTCCCAGCAATTCCTATCCATGTCGATGTGATGTTGCTGATGTGGGGCCACGTGGATAAACGCCGGCTTCATGGCAGAAGGACCAGTGATCTATGAGATCGGGTTCTTGCATATCCACCGTCTGGGTAGCGGCAGGAGATGAAATCGTTTCTCGATACTAATGGGCCATCAGAGATGCCTGTTGAGGAGAACAGCCAGTGGCAGTGCAAGGCACTCTACCTCGTTTTTGAGGCGCATCTTGGCTAGTCTCTGCCTGCAAACTCCAGACTATGCCGTCGTTTGCCAGGTAGCCGCCTTGTCGATGTCTGCCTTGTCCTGCGCCGAGATGGAAGTCAAGAACACGGCTGGCTCTATCTCCCAAGGCTTTAAATTTCCGCTACATCCCTGTCACGGAGGGAACAAACTCACGTAGTTCTGCAGCTCCTTGCTCCTCTCTGAGAATACTCTGCGTGTGACATACTCCCTCTATCCAGTTCTTTTTTTTACTATTGAGACGTCCTACCAGCTGTATTGGCTTCTTCCAAGATGACTCAGGTAATGGAAATAGTCGGTAACCTCCGGGATCGCTTCGTCCAAGCAGCGGTTCTCCTTCAAATGCTGGACCCAGTGCGCGAAGAGTCTACCGAACTGCATACACTGGATCAGGACTTAGGTATATCTGGAATTGGGGCAGATCGTGAAAAGTTTCTAAAACGAAAGTTCCTCGACTCCTTTGCTCTGATTTGCTCCACCGAAAAGAATGGCGCGAGAGTCTCTGCAGCATGTCTCGAGGAAGGCTCACCACAGGGGACAGTTATTCGAGTTGCAAGCAATGAAGGGGTCACAGAACACACGTTGGGCGAACTTCGTGGGATTGTGGGTGTCTTGAACGCTGTTGCAGGCGACGGTACGCATCCTTCTGACCTTGCGCGTGTGTCGAATAAATGTGTGAACTGATATTCGCCAGCTTCTGCTGCTTCCTGCCAGCAGATCGAGATACTCTCTCGGATCATCAGGTTAGATTATCCTAAGATCCAGCATTACGTGAAGAAGTTGAGAGCCGAAGCCAAAGCTATTGGAGAGTATACTGCCATAATGGAGCCGAAAGCCGCCGACGACAACCCATATCTCCGAAAATCGCTCGAGTGGCTTATGCCATTCCTCCGTGCGATACAGGAGTTTCCAGAATCCCCAAAACATCACACATCGCAGGCAGGCATTGACCTGCTGAGAGCGGCACATGAAGGTAAACAATTTCTGGAAGCTACACGTTCTGGTAATCCTCCGCAGTTCCTTGGGTCCGAGTTATCAAGAAATTGGCCCGATACTTTGTTGCTTCCAAAGTCATGACAGTCTTCGCTTCCGAATTTCCCGCTCTGTTCAATCCAATGGTTGTCGAGTCGGTCAGGGCACCGCCGCGTATAGCATATTCCTCAAACCGGGAACTTCGGCCGTTGACCAGCGTCCTGAGAAGGACTGTCAGTATCGGTCGAGAGGAGTATTATCGCTCGCGTCTTGCTGCTGTCTGGAATACCAAAGATCCCGAGACTCATTTTCGACAAGCATGCTCCATTGACCTGGTGGCTCATGCGGAGTTGCAGCTTCTGAATTTCTATGACCACCGTCCATTCCTCAGACCCCACTTTCCCTACATTGGTGTAAGCAAGAAATCTTGCTATCTTTGCAGCATGTTCATCAGCATGCACCATGGAAAATTCACCTCGTTCTCCTGCCATAAAAAACTCTACGTGTCATGGATACCGCCCCCAACGGTCAATGACCGCGTCTACAGGCAATATAAGGAGATAGTAACTAAGCTAGCCAAACATATGGAGGACGCCGCGACGTATGATCTGGAACATCGATTGGGTCACAAGAGAGCAATTTTCCCGGCAGACTCGACGGCAGGCGTGTCTTCATCAGGACTGACCGGATTATGGCCCAGAGAGAATTCAAGTCAGCCATCTGCAGAATCACAGAAGACTACTGCAATGAACCAAGTGATTCTGAGAAGCGAAGCCATAGCCCCTCCGAGCCCGGTCATCGAGTCTGAATCTCCCTTGCATATCGCCGGTGCTGCCGCCTCTGTGGAATCGCCGGCAAGGTCAGACGTAAATAACGCTTTGAGAACGGCTTCTCCGGTGCGTTATATGGAAGAAGACGCAGACCAACGCCTCAAAATGGTCTTCCACTTCACGCGAGGCGATAACCCCAGCAGACAAGAGATCATTCAGATGGCCGATATCCTCGACTTTCCGGGCGGAGATCCCTCGTGGGCGAAGATGATCGAGATCCTGAACGCTGACAGTCTCTTTCGAGTGTCCTTTGAGGAAGGCCGTGACTTCCTCGTGGTCAATGACCGGATTAGGGTCACCAATGAACGGCAGTTCCGTGCTTGCGTCCAGCTTCTGTGCAATGATAAGATTTGGAATTCGGACGTTTTGGTTCGTAGGATTGACATGCTACGGTCCTGAAATCATCAGGAACGTTGTTTACTTGTTCTCTCTCTCTTTTTAATTTGCAGGTGCACTTTGTCAGCTATTTGATGACTTCTGTTTTGGGATCTTTTTGGATGTCAATGGTACCATGATATGAACACTGTAACGCGGCCAGTTTGAAGTATTCTGTTTCATGATTTATTGAAAAAATGAAATAAGATGCCTAACCCTGCTGAATGTACCTTCTAGAAGGCATGAGCTGGGCTACTGGGTGATGCCGGGCGTCATCTGGAGCGGATCAGCCTGGCCAAATCCCCAGGTATTAAGCTGTCTGCTTAAAGGAATTGGGCCTGTATTTCGCCGGCTTCCGTTTTGAAGGTCTATCAAGGCGTCTACTCTATACTAATAATAACGTCGTTAATGATATCAGTAGCGAATGGTCTCTTCGCCGAGCCTACAGTGGAGGGCAACCTGAAGTGCCTGGAGGCAGCCTGAGGCCGCAATGCACTAGACCGTAACGGGACTGAGCCCGCAGCGGAGGACCGGGATGACTTCAACGTTCACAAGATTTCTCGCCAAGATAGAGGAGGTCTTGAGGAAACGGACTGCTTCTGCCGCCCACAGTCGCTTCAATGGCTTAGATATCTCTTCCGTCAGGTTCCGGTCGGTCTGGAATGATGATCTTCGAGTCACAATGCATCCCGTCTCTCGTTTACGGTTACAGTCGCTGAGCCTCGCGCAAGCGCGGAGGTGCAGATATACAAGCGCACGGGCAGGTATCAACTACGCCTACGCTCCCAAATTCAATGGCTTCGTCCGGTTCGCGTCCGGCGCTGCGCCGCCGCAACGACTAGACCTCCTCGCGTTGGACAGGAAGTGGCAGGAGATATGGCAGAAGCACGAGTCCTCTCCATCCCCAGACAAAGCAGATTCTGGCAAACCGAAATCGTACATCCTGTCCATGTTCCCCTACCCCTCGGGGACGCTGCACATGGGCCACCTGCGGGTGTACACGATCTCGGATGTGCTGGCGCGGTTTTACCGCATGCGCGGACGCGATGTTCTGCACCCGATGGGGTGGGATGCCTTCGGACTGCCGGCGGAGAATGCGGCGATCGAGCGCGGTATAGACCCTGCGGAGTGGACGAAGGACAATATCGCGCGGATGAAGGAGCAGCTGAGGAGTATAGGGACTCAGTTCGATTGGGATAGGGTAGGTTGCGTGTTCCTCGTGCACGGTTGAACGGGAGGGAGGGACCAAGCTGATGCGCGCGCGCTGGTCTGTCGCAGGAAGTGATGACTTGCTCGCCCGACTTCTACAAACACACCCAGCGAATTTTCCTGATGCTCTACAAGAAGGGGCTTGCGTACCAGGCGGAGGCCCTGGTGAACTACGACCCGGTCGACAAAACGGTCCTTGCGAATGAGCAGGTGTGGATCAATCCTAGAAACCGGAATGGGCGCGGACACTGACGCCAGGCGCAGGTCGACACAAATGGTTTCTCGTGGCGTTCAGGTGCCAAGGTCGAGCAGGTGAAACTCAAGCAGTGGTTCTTCCGCATCACTGCCTTCAAGGAGGCGCTGCTGAAAGACCTCGACTCGCTCGCGGGTGGCTGGCCCGAGCGCGTGTTATCTATGCAGAGGAACTGGCTGGGCAGGTCAACCGGAGCGAAGATCAAGTTCCCGGTCACTGTCGATGGACCCGAGAAATCCGAACTGGATGTCGAGGTGTTCACTACGCGGCCGGATACGCTGTACGGCGTCGAGTATCTCGCCCTGTCTCTAGATCATCCAGTTGTTGTCAAGGCTGCGGAGAGAGATCCGGCGCTGCGCAAGTTTCTGGATGAGGCTTCGTCCCTCCCGCCGGATTCGAAGGCTGGTTATAAGTTGTTGGATGTGAGCGTCTCCAATCCACTGCAGGTCATCGATAAGGAAACGCCCAGTCTCTCGCGGAAGCTCCCTGTCTTCGCCGCTCCCTATGTGCTCAGCGGTTACGGAGAAGGCGCCGTCATGGGCGTCCCGGCTCACGACACCAGAGACCTGGCTTTCTTCCGAGAGAACGTCAATCCCGAGTTCATATCCGTGGTCGTCGAACCGGAGTCGACGATCGGGACTGACAGGGAGGACAGCGCCACCGTCATGCCTGCAGCGGACGCCAAAGCGTTTACTCAGGAAGGTTTCCTCACCGCTAAGTGCTGGAAGTATAAAGGCCTCCGATCCAGCGAGGCTGCCAAACAGATCGTCACAGATCTCAAGCAGATCGGCCGCGGCGAATTTGCAGAGTCCTGGAGGTTGCGGGACTGGCTGATCAGCAGACAGCGGCACTGGGGTACCCCTATCCCAATCATCCACTGTGGGAAGTGCGGTCCGGTGCCTGTCCCTGAAGATCAGCTTCCGGTCATGCTGCCGAAGATCGAGGGCGAGTGGCTCAAAGGCAAGAAAGGGAATCCCCTCGAGTCCGCCGAAGAGTGGCTTCACACCGAGTGTCCCAGCTGCGGAGGGCCGGCGAAGCGAGATACGGACACTATGGACACCTTTGTCGATTCGTCATGGTACTACCTGAGGTACCTCGATCCGAAGAATGAGGAGTTGCCCTTCTCGCCCTCGACGGTTCGCCCTGTTGACATCTACGTCGGCGGCGTGGAACACGCCATCCTGCACCTGCTATACTCCCGCTTCATCTACAAATTCCTCGCCCAGTCCGAGCTGTTCCCAGAGATCGCCCATTCCGACGCCCTCGCAGGGCCCGCAGAGCCGTTCAAAACGCTCATCACGCAGGGCATGGTTCACGGAAAGACGTTCACGGAGCCCTCGACGGGTCGATTCCTGCACCCGGACGAGGTCGACCTGTCAAACCCGGAGAAGCCGCTCATCAAGGGCACCCAGATCACGCCCAACGTCTCCTTCGAGAAGATGTCCAAGAGCAAGCACAACGGCGTCGACCCGACCACGTGCGTCCTCAAGTACGGTGCAGACGCAACCCGCGCGCATGTCCTCTTCTCCGCCCCCGTCAGCGAGATCCTGGAGTGGGACGAGACCAAGATCGTCGGCATCGAGCGGTGGTTCGTTCGGCTGTGGAAACTCATCCTCGACGCCCGCAAGACGCTTTCCGAGTCGTCGTTCAGCCTGTCCGAGAGCGACCTGAAATCCGAGCACGCGGTCCCCTTCCCCTCTACCCTCCAGCAGCTGTCCGACGCCGACGCGGACGCTCTACTCTCCGCCCACAGGACCATCACCACCGTCACCAACTGCATCGAGAACAACCCGTACGGCCTGAACACCGCCGTCTCGGACCTCATCAAGCTGACGAACGCTCTCTCATCCTCGACCCCGACCTCCCCAACCGTCCTATACCTCTCCGTCTCGACCCTCCTCCGCCTCCTAGCCCCCGTCGCGCCGGCCCTGTCCTCCGAGTGCTGGGAGATCCTCCACTCTCCACTCCTGCGCGACACCCCTGAAACCGAAACAAACGCTTCACCACCATCCGTCTTCTCCGCCCCCTGGCCCGCCCCGCTCCTCAACGAGTCCCAAGCCCAAGCCCTCTCTACCCGCGGCGGCCAAACTGTCGCCGTCCAGATCAACGGCAAGCTCCGCTTCACGGTCACCATCCCGCGCTTTGTCGCGTCCACCACCACCGCCACTGGCGGCGCAACGGCTCCATCAACGACATCAGACACGACGGTCCGCCGCGCGGAGCAGGACACGGCCGCGGAGGAGCAGGACTGGATTGTGTCGCGGATCCTGGAGACGGACGAGGGCCGGCTGTGGCTGCGGGAGCGGAACGACTGGGAGAAGCGGCGGCGGGTGATTGTCGTCAAGGGGGGGAGGCTTGTGAATGTTGTTTTTTGATCTGGTCTCGCCTGCCTACCTCCCTAGGGGTAGGGGTGATTTATTTCATGATGGTCTTTTGTTTTTGTTTCTGTGATGTGTATGTATAACGTAGCTACTGCTGACGACTTACTTTACTTGCCCTGCTTCTGCTCTGCTCTGCTCTGCTCATGCTTACCTAGTGAGTTAGCATATGCTACCCAGCTCGGTAGCTAGCTAGATTGTATTCTATTCCAGATCCGTGTATGTACTGTATATATAGAGAGAGCGAACGAGATGAATTACAAGGCATGTATGTACATACATTGTACAGTAATACAGTATAGGACATAGAAAAGCCACTGGATTGAATTGAATTGGAGTAGAATGGAGCGGAGTGGAGTGGAGTGGAGTAGAGTGGACCAGATTCCCCTCCTCCTCCTCCTCCTTCGCCTCCGCCTCCGCGCGGCGCGTCGCGTCGCATCGTGCTTGCTGTACGGAGTAATACTCTATGTACTAGTAACTGTACATGTACAGTACATGCATACACACATATATGTACTGCACTGGACTATGTATGGATCTACCTACCTACCTACCTAACCTACCTAACAATAATATATTAGATAGTACCATGATGCCGATGCCGGTAAACCAAACGACCGGCTTGAATTGTCTTAAGAGTCTTGCATTGTGTTCTTCTGTTGTCGTGCTGGCTTGTTTCTTTCTTTCTTTCTTCAACCTTGGAGAAGATCAGATTGTATAGTTTTTTTCGGACTGGACTGTGCGGTATCTATATCGGAGCAGATTTGGATCCCTAGGGCTCATATCGGATCGTAGCAAGATAAGATCGGACAAGTATACATTGTTAGAACGGACCAGAGGCACACACACACACACACACACACACACACACACATTCTCTCTCTCTCTCTCTAAATCGAACCTAACAGAGCCTGCAGAAAGGAGATGTAGATATAGAGGGGAAAAGGGAAGGGGGGACGAATCGAGAAAAAAAAGGGGGAAGAAAAGGGGGGGGGGGGAAGATAGCTAGAAGGAGAAGGAGGGAGGGAGAAAAAAAAGATCAAATCGCCGCCAATTTCGTTCATTGACTGTTGTGCTGTGCAAGTATATTATGGTATAGGTATGGTATAGGTATAGATAGGCATATATGGGTTGTGACTTTCAGACGGCGATGGTGCATACATACATACATACATATGTTCAGTAGCACATCTGATTTCATCAATCCATATATCACCACCGGGTCGGAATCGAGTAAGTTGAATAATCGATCCGTTTGATTTCACTCTTGAGAAATAGGAATGATAATGTAAAGGATGAATAGATAAAAGGCGTGGAAAGAGGGAGGAGAGGAAAGAGAAGCGAATGATAGCTTTCCTCATGTCTTTTAACAAAATGGACATGACGTTTGACATAGAGAGTGAAAGATAGAATAGAACAGAAAGAACGAGTGAATGAGCGAGATGGAGGAAATATTCGAAGGAAAGGACACCGGAACGTAAGGAACGTGAGGAACATAACGAGCGTAACGAGCGTAAGTCCGTTATGCCATGACATATCTCCATACACATATAATCATTTCATACATATGCATCAGCCACAAGATACAAGACACAAGACGTACTCGTTACACGCATTCGCGGTCAGACAGCCATGCACAGCGTAGAGGTGGACTTGGTTAGGTATGTAGGCAAGCAGATGAAGTGATGAAGTGCGGGGGAAAAGAAGAGGTTTGTGGAAAAGGGGAGGAAGTTGGGGGGAGGACGGCCGTAGAGAGGAGGGTGGAAAAAAAAGGGTGCATCGAACCGCGAGATAAATCCGCGGGTTATATCTATCAGGAGAAGGGGGCCTGTCAAACTAGTCGAGAAGACAAACCCACCCGAGCTGCCTTCTGTCATCTCTCGTAGAAAACTGCAGTAACCAGTTCTGCGAGAGCAGCTGGCCGAGGTATCTCAGAAAAGTACGTATTGGTAAGGTATGGGTGAGTAGATCGTAGAAGGTAGTTTCGCGATGCGCAAGAGGTCTCCGACCGGTCCGAGACTTGCGTCGCCGGTTCAAAAATGCGGCGGGTTACAAAGTGAAGAAAACGAAAATTAAATTTAATTTGTACACGAGAAAAGTAATTGTAATCAGCTGTATGAACATAAGCAAGGAACAACGCCACCCGGAATAGAGTGTGTGTATGAGGTCGTATCACTCGCCAGGTACGTACGCCTTGCTGGGCAGTGTAGTGAAAGAATCATCGGACCAGGATCCCTCCTTGGGCGACGTCTCCTGCGACCGGACCTCTGGCAGCGGCTGCAGTTTAGTCGCTGGCTGAGCGACCGTCTCCCTATTCCTTGTCGACAACGGCGGAGGGGGTGGAAGATCCTTCATAATCACGGATCGGGTGATTTGTCTTTTATGCGCTCTGCTGCCGCCTTTTGGAGTCTCAGAACTGTCCATCGGCTTAGATACATGGACCTCGCTGGTGGATTCAGCCTGGGGAACGTTATCTGGCGCCGAGGAGTCCTTGTCGAATGCTTTTGGAGACTTGGGTGCTGCAGGATCATCCCCGGACAGTGCAGGAGCGTTGCTATTGCTGGCTGCAGGCCCGTAGGGGCTGTTCGGCCGGCTGGGAGATGTCACCGCGAGGAACGGGTTTTGCAGAATGCCCACATTGCTCAGTCGAAGACCGATTTGGACGGTCGCAGTGCTGATGCCCGAAGAGTAGCGCGAGTGTGTTCGGGCGAAAGGCGCTTGCGGCGGGACCAAGAAGTTGTCGTCTGTGTCGTATATGCTCGACGGGAATCTCATCTGCCGGGCACTTTCCTTCGTCGGAAACAGGGAATAACTCGACTTCTTTCTAGAGTGTCTGGTGGTGGTAGTGGTGGTAGTATTTGGGGACTTCTCCACCGGAGGAGGAGGTGGCAAGGACTTGTATGCGTCTCCCTTTTCCGCTGTACTGGGGGGCTTCAGGAACTCCGTTGACCCTCCACCGGTAGTAGATGCCTCGATATCGGCGTAGTTGCTCTTCTCGCTAAGACCTCCGCCCAGCCCGACGGCGCTGTCGCTTCTCTCCAGACGAATCGGCGTGGTGATATGCTTCCCAATGTCAAGGCCATTCGAGCCGAAGAGTCTCCAGCCTTTGTTCCTCCACCACGGGGCGTTGACAGGGCGAATGGCCATGCTGTCCGCGTTTGACCGGAGTAAGAGATGCAAAAAGAAATACATGATACCGAACAGGTTCAGCGAGATCGTCGCCATCATCGAGGTCACCCCTGCATGGCGGGAAAATGCAACTTTCGCCCAGAAGGGGATGACGAATGTCTAGAAGCCGTCAGCACAGGCAGTTCCAACGCAGACAGACGGTACTTACGAAAAGGACCGTTCCGACAGCAAGATAGTAGACTACCCTGCTGGCGGCGATCCTGTCCTCACGGTCAAGGTCCACCGGACGCAGGAGCTGCACGACCAGAATCATCCCAATGGTAATGTAAGAGATGATCAGCAGGAGATTTATCCCAAAAGCAACATCCGACCACGGTGCAGCAAACAGCAGCAGGCTGCCCAGGCATTTGTCCCTTCTCGCTTTCCGGGCTGCGGATGGAACCCATGTGAGGAGCAGCATGAGAAGGACTACCGCCAGGCATATGTATGTATTCCACCACCCCCTGGGTCCGAACCGGTTCTTCCGGAGGCTCCGGTAGGCTGTTTCGGAGCTGAAGATCAAGAGAACATACCCGACAATCCAGACAGCTGGTGGAGTCAGTGTCATGGAATCCTTGCCTCGATGAAGATGCTCGCGAAAGGCAATACTCACATGGAAAGACCACCTGGTCAATTGACCTGCAACCTCTGATCCGTACGCCCCGTAGTCCAGCCCCCTGAACCCCGAGGAAAATTATCCCTTGGATTACGATGGCCGTGGTCAGAGCCAAAGGGACCACCTCGGCCGGGTGGATCATACGTAGGAACTCATACCTCCTGCTGGAAAGGTTACCGTCATGTTCTTTATTGCCAGAGAATAGTGACTCCACATACTCCGACTTCAAAGGACTCCTTTTCGACACTTTCCATGCGTCGTATAGAATGCTGGCGATCACGAGAGCGGCAGCAGCCACGTTGAACGCCACCAGCAGCAGTGTGGATGTTCTGTTCCGTATATCGTTCTCGAGGATCAACTTGTGGATTAGATGTTCTGTCCGTTCGGACCTCAGCTCTGCCCCGTCCGAGTGGTGACTCCCGTTGGCTCTCGCGACCAGCGTAAACAGCAACCCATCCATGATCTTGCCGTTGGCAGGGGGATGGTCAAAACGAGTGACACGGTGGCATCGGCTGAACTTGCTGTCCCGCGGACTCCAGAAAGTAGATCGGCAAGTATAGATGCTGTTCAACAGTGGAGAAGAGAAGAGAAGTACTGCTCAACAGTCCAGAACAGAAAAGAAGGCAAAAAGGAAACGACAAGGCCTCTGGTATGGCCGAGACTACCGGAGTCTCAACACAACGAAAGAAACCAGGCCTGCTGAACTGTCGTGCATCAAGGCCTCCGAGGGCCAGAGAAGAGAAGAAAACGAAGACACAGCGCCAGGCTGAGGGAGAAAAGGAAGAACTAAAATGGGAAAACGGGGTAGGCTGGACGGAACATGAAGTATACTATATAACAATCGACTTCCCACCAGGGGAAAGAAGGGCCAGCCCTCCAGACCAAAAAAACGGCGTCGTAATCTTGGACCAGCAAGCAGCGCCTCTTGCTCTGCCTGGGAGCAGGAAGCGTGGCTGATCCAGGAACAAGAGCCTGGATAGGCATACAGTACAGGACATAGCAGCGAACTCGGGATGAAGCCGTGCGGGCATTGTTTCTGGTTAGCCAAGTCCCGACGAGACGTTCCCTACGCGCCAACGGTTTCAGCGGCTCCGTGCGGATGCTCGAAAAGAAGTCTCGAGAAAACCATCTCCGTAAGAGGTCCCGGCCACTGGACAGATCAGAAGCGATTTGACACAGGACCAGAAAGCAGTCAATCGGTTTCTATCCCGCCGGGAGCGGCCATTCCAGAACGGGGAAACAGGCTGCGCCGGACGGGTGAATCTGAAGCGGAACGGAGGATATGGGATACTTGAAAAGAAAACAACACGCCAGGGGGAACGATGTGAAGAGCATCGCGATTCGCGGGAGGCCAAAAGGAGAACGATGGAGCTGATACCACGGCCGTGCGAGATCGGCCCATGAAACCCGCCTCGTCGGACCATGGCCGCCTCTCCACACCCGCAGGCGCCGCAGGGCCGGCCAGCATTCACTCCATCGCTGGATATGGTATAATGACTTCCATTAATGCATACACCTCCAAGCAAGAGGTGCTGGTTCGTTTCATGTGGTCTGATCGATCCCGATAAGGGAGGACGTCGGGCGCGTTGCGGCGGTGGGGACCGTGCTGCGGAGGCCACGTGCATGGGGGTGAGATCATATGGCCCATGTCCTGCGTACATGCATACACTGTAAAACGAGTGCAGAAGTTTTATGTTATTCAGATATGTGAGTCAGGATCTGTCATCACTGACAAACCGATCTGACATTAACTACAAACAGATAAACATCAAAGGGAGTTCGGGTTGGAGGATGCTGGTGGATCAGGAAATATATATTCAAGACATATGAACATCGCCCTCATCTACCTTGTTTTTTTATTCTACATCTATTTGACATTTATATTTACTGATCACAGATACCTAAACACACCTAGAATACAAATGCACAATAAAGAAGATAAGCAAATGGATTAGTGACAAAGAATAAGAGATTGTCAATCAAATAAGCAGGATGACTTGGCGATAAACACCCCAACCAACGACGCACTGCCTACCCACCTACCTAACCTACGCAAAGAGAGAAACTGCAGTAAAGATTATTATTAAATAACCACCAGCTTGCTATAGAAAAGTCCAGTCCACTACAGAGCCAAATTAAAATTTCTATTTATATCTGATGATTCCCCTTCTTTTTTTCCTTTTTTTTTTTTTGACTCGAAATGCCCTCGTCCTCTCCGGAAGCTCTAGCCATCTAACCAATCCTTTGACCTCTTTACCTACATCATAGGTCTCAGGGGAGTACCACCCGACCTCCCCAACCTCCTGAACCAGTCATAATACGAATAATGAAAATAATAAAAGAAGCAGGTACAGATAATAAGTAGATGACCATTCGGCGGTAACAGTAAACGATCAAGGTCGAGATCAAGACTAGATCTTGCCGAAAGGATTCCGAAGATGCAGGTGGGAATAGCTGTATGTACTGGACTGGCTACATGAACTGAACTCGGGTCAGCTCAGCCCGTCTCAAACTGTTCCTTGTTCCTTTTTTTTCTCCTTGTTCAAGATACACGAACAAATAAACCCTTCTCTTCTCCTTCCTACCTATCTATCTATTTTATTTATTTATCTGTCCGTATATAAGTACGTATACCTGTCTAGGTACCTACCTACCTACTTACCTACCTACAGAGGTAGCTAGCTAGCTACTCTAGGTAGATAAGAAGCCCAGCCCAGCCATGCGTATTATTACTACTAGACAGTCCCGTCTCCAAGGTCCCAGTCCCAGTCCCAAACCCAGAAAGGAATCAACATCAACGTCGGCTAACGGGACGGACTTGGACTCGGACTCATACTCGGTGAGGGGTAGGTAGATGGAGATGCGGATGGATTCTGTCGACAGTCTATGTAAATGTAACCTTCCCCTCCTTCATCCTCACCATTGCTCATCGTGGGTCTTTTTTTTCCCCTTGTAGCTAGCTAGATACCTTTGTAGGTAGGTAGGTAGGTAGGTAAGGTTGGTGTCTAGATGTAAATGTAAATGTAAATTGGTTGGTTTGGTTGGTTAGACCCTGGAGAATGACACTTCCAGTCGTCGAGTTTGAGGACTTGTGTTTCTTTCTAGGCATACAGGCTGTGCTATGTTTGACGGACACCGCGTGCTTCCAAGGCGTCAAAGTCGCTCTCTCAATGTACACTACAGTACATAGCGGGGTTGTCGAAGACTAATCCCGAAACGAAGAAGTAAAGAAGCCAAGCCCAGATCTGAGATACTTACATCGAGTCCCGTGTTTAAATAAACACAGGAAACGGGTTGGGCTTCTGAAGATCTAAAAGATCTAAAACAGAGGTCTATAAACTACGGTACTCTATACAGTACACAGCCTCAGAACCAGAAACCAGAAATAGAAGGAGAAAAGGGGCCAACGTTTTCCCTGCGAGGAGATCAGGAAGCCTGACGGAACACTGGTCTTGATGCACCGGCCACACTGCGGTGAAACATTTTACACGTCAGACACCTGAGGACAGATGCTTATGCCCTGATAGTCTGGAAACTCAAGGATTAAGAGAGTGCAGCACCAGGCGCTTAACGATATGGCTGAGGGGTCTTCAGTCAGAGACTGCTGACTGAAAGCAGCTTTATCCTATCGTAAGTGCTGTCTACAGAGGAAAGATGCCTCCGATTCTTTCAGGGAACGTCCGTTCTGGAGTTCAGGAATCAGGGGTTTTGGAACGAAGGTCGATATTCAAATGCTGGAACAGTGTGGCCTATGTGACAATACGTAGTTACAGACATCGGTTCGACTCCGCTTTGCAGGAAGATGAACGATGTTGGCGGATGTTGAAGTCCAGGGGCTTCAAGGGAGAACGTAGCAAGCGACCACGGTATCTGGGAACGCCAGAGATCTGTGAGACGAGGAGTCCAGTCCCTATTCACTGATCTCAACAGTAGCATGATGGCAATCGCAAACGGCTCTGAGGGCTCCGTTTGCTGCATATGTGAGTTATCTTCAAGGATATGGCTGGCACTCACCGATCGTGAGGGTGATGCATCAAACAGCTCATCCACATACAGAGATCTGCTGACCTCGCTGTACGTGTCTGGTCGAACCGTCTCTGAGCAGTCAACCCAGACCAGAAGGGAAGGTCAGAAGTGCGCTCAGCGAGGTAGACTCTGAGTTGGCAGTTGTCGGCCGAGTTGGAATCGCTGCAGGATGACTGCTGGCTCGACCGACGCTTGGTCATATCGGACATCCTGGATGCCGTCTGAACCACGTAGGCAGCCTGTGGGACCTCCACGACGCTCTCATCATGAAGACATCAGAGAAACCACTGCTGATGGCTTCCCGTCAGACGGCAGAGCGTGTTGAGATGCTTGATGAGGGTCTACTTCTGTCGAGGCCACGTAGCAGACCGCCAGCAGCGAGCAGGACGCGTTGGCAGTGATCTCACAGTCCTGGATCTCCTAGCCTGCGCATCCACCGGTGTGTCTCATTCCTGTGCGCGCCACAGGGAGACCGAGAGATCTCCTGGCAAGACCGAGATGGATGTACTGTTGGCCTCCATCATCCAGCCGGTTCCAGGAAGTGGTAGACGCTCAGGAGGGAGTACGGAGTGGTCATGGAGATCATCCCTGAGCGATATGAGCCGCATCGGGGAGGAGCTTCGGGATATTTTTGGAGGCAAGGGCGCTTCCCCTCGCGACGGCCCGTGAGGACCGCCGGACACGGCGTTCCGGGCCCGCCCCCTCAGAGGGCGGGTGACTCGGTGAGCGAGCGCGGTGTCGGAGTCCGGCCTCGGGCAAAACAGGGACGAAGCTCGGGGGGGCTGGAACAGGAAATCGTGATGCAAAAGACACATAGTGATCCTGTCGTCCACGGGTCTGGGCAGCGGTGAGGTGCGATGAGGCTTGGTGCGGCCATCGCCACCGTGGCGGTTCTGCAGGGCCGTCTTGTGCGCAGTAGCGCCCGTCGCCGGCAGGTGACACCGCATCCTCAGGCGCCCGCAGCGACCCCTCATTATGTCAGCACACCCCTCACGGGCGGGCCCAGCCCGATCCGGCATGGCGCGAGGAGGCGCTGAGGGGACGTCACGTGTACCCCGGACGCCGAGAAAACGACGAGACGGCAGGATGACTGGGGATGCCACCCTGGATGCCCGGACGAGCCCCTCGACGAGGCTGCAAGCGCTTGGCGGCCTCAGGACGGCGACGCTGGCGTTGTATCTGGCGTGCAGACGTGCAGAGATGCGGCGCGGCTGCCGGCGGAGATCTGCCCCTCCGCCGCCCGCAGCAATTGGAGTGCGACGCTGCAGACCCCGCATGCGAGCATCGCCTGCTCTCCTCCTCCCCCCTCCGGCAACCTCCATCGTCTGACAGAGATCGCACACACGGGCAGCCAGGGGAGGTTGGGTGCGACCATGTCGACGGGTGAATTCTACGCTTTTTCGACCACCCCTGCTCGACGCTCCTGCCAGCCTCTGGTCACCCTCGTCCCTCGTGCGGAGAGAGAGCTTTCCTCCGTCCGCGATGACCGCAACGGGCCGTCTCTGACGTCGTCGCATCCAGCTCGGAGGTGGGGCAGTGGATAACACGGACATCAATCGGCCAGCGCGATGCCGTCTGGCGTGGCCGAAGAAGAGCCAGCAGGATGGAGTCGAGGTGTGGTTCCCTGCCTTGCCCAACGCCCGCGGGACAGGTATATATATCCCGGACCAGCCTGTTCCAACGCACTGTTCATCTTCCTCCCCAGCAACAACATCGTCCTTCTCCTCCCAACGCACATCGCCTTGTCTCCGCCCTGCGGTCCATCCGATAGTCCTGGTGACCGGTATGCCACTAGCCCCTGATCCTCCATTCCCTCTCCTCGCCGGCCTGGACTTGCTGTGCAGCGCGCTGCATCCGGCAGCGCGCGGCCTGTCGAGACCTGGCCGGTCCCCACCCCCGCTCCGCACGGCCAGTCGCCGTCTCCCCATGGCCTGTGCTGCTCCCTCTGCATCCTGTCGTCATGACGCCAGCGGAGGATCATTCCTTTTACTGACACTCGGTTCCAGGTACCCGTACCTCCCGATCCCGCTCAGAAGACATATATAAGGGTTCGTCCTCTCCCTCCCTGGCTGCTGCTGCGGACCACATCAGATCAGCTCACTCTCTTCTTCTCTGCTCAGCTATACAGCCTCATCATTCAAAATGGTATTTGCTCGCTCCTTCGCTTCTCAGCTGAGGCGCCCTGCCTCGTCTCTGCTGTCCGCCAGGGCACCCTTGCAGCGCGCCTGCTGGAAGGCGCCTTCTCCGTTTGCCCAGGCCCGTACACTGACCGCGACTGCCAACCGACAGGTCAAGGTTTTGATGTGCCTGTATGATGTAAGTCGGCCGTCAACCGGTTCCCGGCATCTCGGGTCGTGATGATCCGCATGCTTGGCTTCAAACTCAATTGCTGACCCCCGCGATCTCCAGGGCGGCGAGCACGCCAAGCAGCAGCCCGGCCTGCTCGGTACCACCGAGAACGAGCTGGGCCTGCGCAAGTGGCTCGAGGACCAGGGCCACACCCTCGTCACCACCTCCGACAAGGAGGGCCCTGACTCTGTCTTCGAGCGCGAGCTCGTTGACGCCGAAGTCATTATCACCACTCCGTAAGTCCGCCGGAGCTGTGACCTTCTCAACTTGGAATGTATGGCTAACCGGGAATCTGCAGCTTCCACCCCGGTTACCTGACTGCTGAGCGTCTGGCCAAGGCCAAGAAGCTCAAGCTCGCCGTCACCGCCGGTGTCGGCTCTGACCACGTCGACCTGAACGCCGCCAACAAGACCAACGGCGGTATCACCGTCGCCGAGGTCACCGGCTGCAACGTCACCTCCGTCGCGGAGCACGTTGTCCTGACCATCCTGGCCCTCGTCCGCAACTTCGTCCCGGCCCACGAGCAGATCGTCCGCGGCGAGTGGGACGTCGCTGCCGTCGCCAAGAACGAGTACGACCTGGAGGGCAAGGTCGTCGGTACCGTCGCCGTCGGCCGTATCGGTGAGCGTGTGCTCCGCCGTCTCAAGCCCTTCGAGTGCAAGGAGCTCCTCTACTACGACTACCAGCCCTTGAAGCCCGAGGTCGAGAAGGAGATCGGCTGCCGCCGTGTCGAGAACCTCGAGGAGATGCTTGCCCAGTGTGACGTTGTCACCATCAACTGCCCTCTGCACGAGAAGACCCGCGGTCTGTTCAACAAGGACCTCATCTCGAAAATGAAGAAGGGTATGTTCCGCCTCCCCCCGCCCCCCCTCTTGCTTCCAGTGTGACTGAAGCTGACCGACTCCCAGGCGCTTGGCTCGTCAACACCGCTCGTGGTGCCATCGTCGTCAAGGAGGACGTCGCTGAGGCCGTCCGGACCGGCCACCTCCGCGGCTACGGTGGTGACGTGTGGTTCCCTCAGCCCGCTCCCAAGGACCACCCGCTCCGCTACGTCACCCACCCGCTGGGCGGTGGCAACGCCATGGTGCCTCACATGTCCGGCACCTCCATCGACGCCCAGGTCCGCTACGCCCAGGGTGTCAAGCGCATCCTGGAGAGCTACTTCTCTGGCCGCGAGGACTACCGCCCCGAGGACCTCATCGTCCACAAGGGTCAGTACGTCACCCGCTCGTACGGTCAGCGCGAAAACATGAAATAAGTGCATCGCGGCGTGGCCTGCGATGTGTAGCCTAGCCCGCTGGGATTGGAATGGGAGAGATTCGGGACTAGGTTTGTACCCTGGCTTGGATCAGGGTTACCTCCCATGTTACCTTAACAAGGGATAAATCGTAAATAACAATTTATGTTCTTCATCTGTTCCTTCTTCGTTTCAGACTGTAGCCCTGTCTCTGAACTGGATAACCAAATCTCTGAAGTAAGATCAGATAGGCCCTTTGTACTGGACAAATCATCGACCTGCTGCAGTGGTCGTGGTCGTGTCGCGGTCGCGATTAGGTTAGATTAGATTAGATCCACGGCACGTGATTTGCTGGTTTCTGTTTGTCTGTTACCTTAATTAGACACACACCCCTGGTGGATCCGATCCGATCCGATCCGGCCCTTCCGATCCGATCGAGGTGAGATGAGATCCGTGGATCTTGATAGGGTCGATCCGTGTATCTGCTCTGCATGTCATCCAGTCAAGCTTACTTACCTGATCAAGACCACATCAGTGGGAGCGGAGATAAACAGGTTGTCTGCTTCCAAAAAAAATAACTCTATGATTGGTGTAGACCTTCTACTGTACTGTACATACCTAAGACTTTGACTGACAGGCTGACCTCACCCCTCTACGTTGTTCTGGTTTCCGGTTCCGGTTCCGGTGAGTTAACTGTCTGTTACAGTTAGTTGTTCAGTAGTAGATTAGGTAGATAGGTAGGTAGGTATATAGACAACAGCTGGGAGAAGCTGTGTGTACATGAGGCACACACGGCAGTTTTATCTATCTATTTATTCCCTTTCAAAGGGGACGTGAATCAAGAGATTAGAAAAGGTGGAAAAATTACAATAAGTGAGGGAAAAAAAACCCTTGCTTCTCTCTCAATCTGTCTGTTTTGCCTTTTGCCAATAAATAATAAATAAATACTAAGTATTTATTTTAATGCTGCACACAGGCAGGCTGCTATGATGTGCTTTTTTTTATATAAACAACGTTGGTATTTAAAAAAATTCATCATCTAATTAGTGGACGTTAACTTATTATTCCCCCCTCCCCCCAACCCCGTTCCTTTCCCGCTAAGAGACGACTCGGAAAGCGAAGAAAAAAAATTGCAGCAATGGGTGAATTAATCAGGCTTGGCCGAACACAAACAGTGACAGAGACATGCTGCTCCATCGGCATGCTATTATCATTATGTACTGTACTGTACTTACCTTTGGTGAATAGATAACCTTGCGCAGCGCAGGTAAGATTCCTTCTTTCTTGACTCTTTCTTTCTTCTTCTACCGTCCCGGACAGCATTCCATCATGGTCTGGATGGAAGAGTAAGATCAATGCAGCGAATATTTATAGACCCGGGAACTGACTTGAGTTTGGGAGCAAATAGATAGAGTGGTTAGAAGATATTATTGTTATTATTATTATTGTGGTGTGCTAGCTAGGTAGGTAATCTGCCTGGGCCTGGGATAAAAATAAAAAGGTATTGTGCTGCACAGTCATTATATACATAGATAGAGAGTGGTGAAGATTGGGTTAGGATGGTTTTTCTGTTGGAGAAACCTACAGTCACTTATGATTTATGTTGTGTATTATATATATATTATGAACCAGCCTGAGGATTATTGATTCTTTCTTCTGGAAAGAAGCTTTTTTTTACTAATTCTTTCAGTGTTTGACCCTTTTTATTGCAGATCTGGTCTGATCTTACTGCCACCTGAGATCTGAGAGCCGGAAAAGATCCCGAAACAAGTTCTAATTAATAAAGAAGCAGGTATATATATATATATATCCCTTTGACTGACGGATTCGAACGAGACCACAGATGCGGGCATATGCGGGTGGTGGTGCTCAATGAGCGTCAGGCCACGTCTAAGGCCCGACTGACACGGCTCATCCAACACAAAGATATCCTCAGCGCGGCGCTGCAATAATCGCAGGACTGGTGGACGTGGTACAGTACCTACTACTACTACCTAGGGAGGGAGCGAGGACGACATGCTTAGAAACGGGGACCGGAACCAGGGTTTTTGTTGGGATGTATATGTGCTGTATGTGGAATCAGTCAATACGCCACGGTACGATTGGGCTCTTGTAGATCAGATCCTTCTTCCATGCGGAATTCTCCACTCCCCAAAAGAGGATGCAAGGGATGCATGGTGGGAATAAAATACAGAAATAAATAAACCGATAAACAAGCATGAAGAAGAACAGACCACCCAAACCCCCCGGCACAACCACAATCACATCATCATCATCATCATCATGGCTGATATTCTCAATATCCTTCAGACCGAGAGAAGAGAACGAGCGCAGGCGCAGCAGACGGCGAGCTTGCCTGCTTGCCTGCTTCCGGAAATATTTCCGTCCTGCCGGGCCCGAGCCTTGTTTGGCGGTTGGAGTGAGACGGTTTTTTTATTATTTTTATTTTTTCCCCCCTAGATGCTTATTTTTTGGAAATTTAAGAGAAAAAAAAAACATTTTCATTATTTATTTAGTTAGGACCTATAGCGGGTGAGGTGAGGGACCCCGTGCATAATAAGAATAAAAACTTCCGCTCAAGATTGATCTCTGGTTCTCCTAGACATGCGTGTAACACATAATCCTTCTCTGGGAATATATGCCTGGAATTAATGTATGTACAAAGTACTCAATCTAGGGCGATTCTGCCGGGTACTAGGTATAGGTATAGGTTACGTACCTTAGGCATGCGCTGCACGTGCCTACCGGGTCCTCTCCGCACTCATTTTGGTATGCAGACGCGCATAACCGGGCCATGTGCTGTTTTGCAACTGGATTGATTGGGAGGATAGCAAGTGTCCCGAATTCAATCCGGCATGATTCGACGCTAGACGACGGATTCATTGAGTCCTTGTAACTTGATTTCCAGAATAGAATCACCAGGTACTGAAAAAGAAGCGAGACAGAGCCCGGCCCAACCCCGATTTGATATCGAACGCGCTTTCCAGAGCAAATGCACATTGAGCAAGACGGTTCATTCACGTCTAACAAGAAAACAAAGCTAGACAGGTGTAAAATTTCCAACGCCAACGCCGTTGACCGACTGAAGACGCCTCCCAACGCCAGACAAGAACGTGTATAACCTGTATAGCTGAAAGAAGAAAGCTGACTACCGCCGCTGCGATCCCCCCCTGCCCTCCCTCTCCGCGTCCTCGTCTTCGCTGTCGTCCATGAACCCCTCCTCCAGCTCCCGGCTGAGCCGCGTCTCCGCCTCGCCGGCGGTGCTGCGCCGGCGCTCCAGCGCCTCGCGCCGCGCGGGGTCGATGCTCATGCCAACCATGGTCTCGCCCTCCTCGTTGAGGATGCTGTCGCCGTCGGTGGTGTCGTGCCGGTGGTGGTGGCCCTCGACGAGGCGCGCGCCCGAGCGCCACGAGGAGGGCAGGAAGAGGCGCATCAGGGCGTCGAGGGCGCGGTCGCGCAGGGAGGAGGTGTGGACCGAGAGGGTCTGCAGGGGCAGGTACTGGGCGTAGCGCTGGTGGTAGCGGCGGAAGAAGGGGACGATGGCGTACGAGAGGAGCAGGTAGAGGGCGAGGGAGACGAGGGCGGGGGCGATGAGGGTCTGGGAGCGTCAGCACTGTAGTCAACGAACCATCTCAGGGGCGACCGCTCCAGACGTACCTTGGCCAGGTCCAGGACGCCCCCCATCGAGACAGTCAGGCCGTGCGTTGGAGATGCTCGGTGACGGCAGGTCAATCGGGCTATGTACGTGGACAGCAGGGACAGCTCCCGCGGCGGGGTGCGGAGACGGAATCCGGGGCGACGGACCGCGGCCAGACAGGCCAGGCAGCAGCTCAGAGCACGGATGGGGATGCGGAACCCCTCCAGCGCGCGCTCGAGAGGATCTTGATCTTGCAGAGGCAGAAACGGGCTGTCGCGGCGAAGATCGCAGGCGCCGCCGTCCGCCGGCTGCGGCGCCGGGCGGTGCGCGATCCCGCCCCGGTCACGTGCGGGATGCGCGCGCGGGTATCACGTGCCGCGCTAGTCCGCATCGGGGCGGTGCGGGCGGCAAGGAGCGCCGAGGACACGGCCAGAGACCCCCTTACGCCCTCCCACCGTCCTCGTGCGATGCCCTGAAGCAACCTCATCCCGAGCGATCTCGTGTCCCCCCTCGCGACTCCGGTCCTGCGACCGTCTGGACGCTGTTTTTTGTGCCTGTTGCCTGCGTGCTGACAGAGAAGAGGAGGAGCGATCCCTTGCGCCCACACCCACCCCCCGTCTCCTGGCGGGTTTCCCACCCATCGATCGTCAGGGAGTCAAGGCACGACGGACCACAGACGAAAAGGAAAAGAAACCGGCCTGGATGACATTGACACCCCAGCACTCGCATCCCCGCGACCGCTGCCCGTGAACCCCGTCGTCGACGCCCCAAGGGAGCACTGCCCTCTCCAGCGGCGGAAGGGCCCTGCTGCTGCTGCCGTGTGGATGACGCCCATGCTGCACCCTGCGCCTCCTCAGCGACGCCCGCCACGATGCCCAGCTCCACGTCGTCCGCGCCCGACAAATCGAGACAGACGTCGGGCGGCAAGTCGTTCTTCGGGAGGAAGCTGCACAAGGACCGCCCCGCCGACGACAATGGGGGGGAGCCGTCCACGCCCCCGGGCAGCTCGTCCGGCTCCCGCTCCTCGCGGCACTCCAAGAGGGCGTCCGTGCAGTCCTTCGACATGGGCCAGGACGCCGACGCCTCCGGCCTCGCCATGACCGCGGGCGTCATCACCTCCATCCCTTTCGAGAGCCTGCCCCCGGACCCCAAGACCCCCATCCCCGTCGACTCCCTCTCCAGGATGGACGCGTCGCCGCGCAGGGAGCCCACGCCCGCCCACCTGGCCAAGAACGGCGTCGATTTCCACCAGTATCCGCCCTGGAACCCCCAGGCCGTCGCGCAGAGCGGCTACGTCGCGTACCATCCCTCCTCGGGGGCTCGTCCGCCGCCCCATGTCACCAACACCACCATGGCCGCCAGCGCGACGGGCGACAAAGGCACCCGCTACCAGCAGTGGGGGAGGCCGGGCAGCTCCTCGGCCAACGCGGCCTTCAACAGCAGCCACAACTCCTCCTCGACCGTCGACTCGTTGTCGTCGTCCAACCCGCGCCTGTCCGTCGATCAGTCGAGCATCCATTCCTCCGTCTCCTCCAACACCCGTGGCTCCAGCTACCAGGCTTCCGACAATTCTTCCCGTACGCTCACGACCTCATTCTCCACGGACCGTACCTCGATGATGTTCGCCGGAGTCCATACTAACAGATACTCCCATCCTCAAGGTTCCACGCTGCCCTCGCAACCCGCCGCGCACCCCGGCGCGAGCGCGCTCCCGCAGCCGTTCATATCGCCGGAGGAATATCTGACGCGCCCCAAGGATGATCGGATCGTCGACCAGCTGTTCCTCGAATTGATGCAGAAGCGTGGCTGGCAGAACCTCCCGGAGCAGGCCAAGAGACAGATGCTGGCATATCCCGCCTCGAAGAAGTGGACGCTCGTCCACCAGGATCGGTTGACCGAGCTGCAGGGCGAGATGAAGCGACGACAACACGCAAGACCCGACGGGCCCAGCCCCCTGATAAGTAGAGCGGAAGAGGAGGGGAGTCCGGAGTGGTACGTCAGGAAGGTAATGGACGACACGATCACTTCGAAGCAACTTGGCAGTTTGAGCGTCAGTCTGAGAACGCAGCCGATCAGGTAGGACCCCATGACGAGAGAAGAATTTGAATTTGAGCAAAGACGACTGATATGTGAGTTCAGCTGGGTGAAAGCATTCGTCGAGGCCCAGGGTCAGATCGCTCTGACAAACGTCCTGTTGAAGATCAGCAGGAGGAAAGCCACCGGACCTGTGCCGGCTCCCCCTTCCTCTGGTGACAAGGACCTGGAGCGTGAATATGATATCGTCAAGTGTCTCAAGGCTCTGATGAACAACAAGTATGGCGCGGACGATGCGCTCGCCCATCAGCAGGTCATCGTGGCTCTCGTGAGCTCGCTGCTGTCTCCTCGTCTGCACACGAGGAAGTTGGTCAGCGAGATTCTGACCTTCCTCTGTCACTGGGGCGATGGAGAGGGCCACCAGAAGGTTCTGCAGGCGATGGACCATATCAAGAACCAGCAGGGCGAGACGGGACGCTTCGACGCTTGGATGCGTATCGTGGAGGTCACAATCGACGGGCGCGGAAAGATGGGAAGCATGGTCGGTGCCAGTGAAGAGTATCGCAGCGGAGGAATCGGCATGGAGAACCTGCTCATGGAATACGCGGTCGCCACGATGTTCCTGATCAATATGCTCATCGATGCGCCGGAAAATGACCTGCACTTGCGATGCCACATCAGAGCGCAGTTTATATCATGTGGCATCAAGCGTCTCCTGACGAAGATGGAGGGCTTCCAGTATGAGGTCATCGACAAGCAGATCGAGCGCTTCAGGGAAAATGAGGCGATCGACTACGAAGATCTGCTGCAGCGGGAGAGCAGCAGCATGAAGGATAGCGTCGAGGGCGAGGTCAAGGATATGAGCGACCCCATACAGATCACGGATGCAATCGTATCCAAGATCCAGGGGACTCGGGCCTACGACTACTTCCTTTCTGCCATGCAGCACCTGCTGCTCATCCGCGAGAACTCCGGAGAGGATTGCCTCAGGATGTTCCAGCTCGTGGACGCAATGCTCAGCTATGTGGCCATGGACAGGAGGCTTCCGGACCTCGATCTGAGGCAGGGCTTGAATTTCACGGTGCAGAGCCTTTTGGACCGGCTGCATACAGACGCAGAGGCGAGGCGCGCGTACGATGAATCTCTGGAGGCTCGACAGGTCGCGGAGGCGGCAATCGCCGAGCGTGATGAGATGAAAGCGCAGATCGAGCTGGGTGCCGACGGTCTGGTCAAGAAGCTGCAGAAACAGATCGAGGAGCAGACCGGCATCATCGAGCTCCAGGCACGGCAGAACGAGTCGTTGAAAGCCGAGCTCGCCGATGTCCAGAGGCTCCGCAGCCAGGAACTCCAGCGCAACGAATTGGAGACGCGCGAGCTGTACCTCATGCTTCGGGATGCGCAGGATATCGCCGCGGCGAATGCCAGGAAGGCGGAGAACGGCAAGGGCGAGGTGGATCCGGCGCTGATGAGAGGCATTCTGGATCGTGAGAAGCTTCTGGAGAGATTGGAGAAGCAGCTCGAACGGACCAAGACGCAGTACAAGCTGGAGGGCAAGGTCTGGGGCGCGCTTTTGCCCTCGGACCGTCTCCGCGAGCTGCGGGAGCAGATGGATGGGCTGGAAGCCAAGGACTTTGAGGAGGAGACTCGCAACCTGGACACCAGCACTCTGGGGGCGGTCTACCGGAAGAGAAACCAGCCCTCCGAATCAGGGAAAGCCGACGAGCAGGACGCCGCTGATCGGGATGAAGGATCGCAGCATGGCGGCGGCGACGACGACGACGACGACGACGACGACGGAGAGGTCGTGTACGAGAAGCCTCGTATCGTCGAGCTGTCGCGACCTCCCCGGATCAACCCGAAGCAGGCGAGCGGCTTGCTCGGTGAGATCGCCGCCAAAGTGCCCAAATACGACGCCGATTCCAGTGACGCCAAAGCCGAACCGTCCGCTCCGGCTGAAGGAGCCCAGGCTTCTGCAGAAGACAAGGAAGCGAAAGCTGAGAGCACGGATGAGAGCAAGGCTGAAGCTGGTAAAGACGAGGGCCAAAAAGCCGCGCCTCCCCCTCCGCCTCCTCCACCACCTCCACCTCCGCCTTGATGATGTCCAGCACCGGGGAATGAGTTCCAA